>Ga0209489_105438_pt1 | contig 22058 bp, 15 predicted proteins | sample SiratrowhiteBW_FD_187527 | JGI IMG/M metagenome (GOLD analysis project Ga0209489, IMG submission 187527) | Root nodule microbial communities of legume samples collected from California, USA - Siratro white BW (SPAdes) (version 2) | ecosystem: Host-associated > Plants > Roots > Nodule | place...
GATTATGCAAACAAAAAAAAAAAAAAAAAAACCCCTACAAATACTAAACATAACACCCCGTACGAGCCAGATTTACATCATATCAGGGAGGTTCCTTGTTATATGAGCTAGATTTTAATTTTAAAAATATATATTAGGATAGAGTGGATTTTATTGTATTATCCTCTCCTTTTGAAAGCAATGAACTGTACAAAATGTGTAAGCACTGAACGGTGTTATCATAAATTAAAAAAACATTATTTTTTTATCGACAATAAATGAATTTTATAAAAAAAAAATGGAGTAAAAGGTTCTGTTTGACATAGTAACACTCATTTCTGCAGAAACTCGTCAAATTCATCTTGCATTTTATAACACACTTGGTGTTTCCAAGTGGATAAATTTCGTAAAAGTAATTAAGACAGAAAGATGATGTAATTTGTCATTGTTCATAATATATGATCCTTCTCTTTCAAATTACAAATAATACAGAGAAGAATCTTTCAAATTACAAATAATACGAAAAGAAACTTTATGTGTGGCTACATCTAACTTCCACGTCCTTAGTGTGAGTAAACAACGATGGTTATGAGACGGTGTGACGGTGTACCGAAGAATTTTCTGTGCAACCTGTGAAAGTGTGTGTGCAATTGTTTTTAGTTTATATATTTGTGAGATGTATGTTACGTTTTAAAAGATATGATATATTTTTATTTTTTAATAATGATAAAAGTAATGTTAGATTTTATTAAAATATTTATAATTTAATATGAATAATTTTAAAAATTCAGTTGAACAAATTATTTTTATATATTTAGTTTTGAAATAACTAATTTAATGTTTTTTGAAAAAAATTTTAGATATTTCATAATGTTTATAAGATTATTTTTTATTCTTTACTAATATTTATTAAAAAAAAGAAAAATTAATATTTTTTTTCTTAATTGCACTGACTGTCACTCATTGGCATATGGGAGAAGAAAATATTGTTTAATAAGTAAATTTTAAAATGAAAATAATAAAAATATTATTGGTATATTAAGAATTTATATCATGTAGAAAGTAATTTGTATTATGTAAGAAATAATTGTCATTCTTTTCTTTAATAAAATTAAGCACCATTAAAATACATTAGTAGAAAAAAGACATTTAATCGTGATTGTATAAGGCTTACAAGCGCGGTTGTGCAACTGCGACGGATGCAACCGCAATAAAAGGTACTGAGATATAAACGCAGTTGTATAACCGCGATGGAAAGTATAATATACCTCCGCGGTTCTTTAGAAACCGTGTTAAAAAATGACTTAGAGTGTGCAAAAATAACAAAAGCTAGCACATACCAGTGCGGTTGTAGAGGGAACTGGTATGTGTCAGTTTTTTTTTTAAATGGCAGCAGCTATTAGCTGCTGCCCAATACCAAAATTCAATTCCTGCTGCACAATCAAAATTCATTTGCTGCTACCAAAACCAAAATTCAAAATCCAATATCCCCAATTCAACACATACTAAATTCAAAATTCAAAATCCAATATCTCCAATACAACACATACTCAATTCAAAATTCAAGTTTCCACAAACACAACAATTCTAAGTATTGACACAACCATTATATAAGTCTATATATGCATACACTAGAAAGTTGTTACAATATACTACAACTTAGACAAATATTACTATACATTATACTAGAAAGTTATTACAATATACTACAACTTATTACAAGTTTACTATAAGATTTCATTTCTCTTCTCAATGAAGTAAGTTGTCCATTCTGTCTGAATGTCTTTTATGTACTTGTGTTCAATTGGGTCCGGATCTATGAACATCTGAAATAGAATAATTGTGTTAGTAGTTATCATCATATGCTCATCATAATTTTATCTAATGTGAACACTTTCATACATGTTCCCAAGAGTCGGTGATATGGGCTTGGACTATGGTCTTCATCCAATGCATGACGTAGTAGCCACATCCCCAACTTCTAAATACCTTAGGCTGCACCCAACGTAGGGTATGAGATGAAGATATAAATCTACCGCCAAGTACATTAATTGCACTAAAATCAGATATGATTAGTAATAACTTGCATATTATACAAACAACATCAATATAATATTTTATATGGTAAATTAAATCATACCCTTGTACCACTTGTTTGAAGTCATTACTTGGCTTCTTATACAGTGAACAGACCCAGACTACAGTTTTATCCAAAGGACAAACAACCATTAGTTGTCAATGGCTCCTAAAATAATGAATCCATTATTGATATTCTCTAAATTACTTGAAATAAAAAATATAAATATTAGTAACTTACTATTGAATAATTGGACAAAATAAATGCTCATTCTGGATTCTCCAATCCATCTCTGTATATAATTTTGGCATTCCATTACAATAATAAAATTTGAGACTATTTTTTCTACTTGCATGGTTGCAAAGAAAAGTCTATAAATAGCATCCACATTTGAGAGGAATTCTCATTTTACATTTCACACCTTTCTTCTATTCTCTCTTGGAACATTTAGATAAAATGTCTCCATTCCTCTTGTTTGCTATGGTATTTTGCAGCCAACTCATGGTACCCATTCTCAGCACAGATGGTGGTGGCATCAGGGGAATTATTCCAGCAAATGATCTTGTTTATTTGGAGAAGGTTCTTAAGGTCAAATATCTACTATATTATGAGTGAGTGTGTGTGGGTTCCAAATTTTTAAGCTTTAAATGTTCTTTCCATCACAGTGAAAGATTTGGTTAACTTTATCCTAATAATTAGTTTTTTAGGTAAAGATTAAACTTGTGTATAATAATTTGAATTGATGCTATTTCCAGTGAATCTATATCTTAGTTATTGGTTGAATATATTTTAGAATTAAAAACCATAAATTATAACATTTGAGATTCTGGTGAGTTACAGGCAAAGCATCCATCAACATCATCATTGGCACATTATTCTGATGTAATATCAAGAATAACCACTGGTAGATCTGAATCCAATCATCCTCAACCTCCATCGGAAGTCGTGCAATCCTTCAAGAAACATGGCTCTGAAATATTTAAGCCTAGGTATATTTATCAACCTTCAACAATAATGGAATACTAATATATTAATAATATTTGATAGGTCTTAGAAGTTGCTGACTTCTGTTCATATATACCTAAGTTTATCAAGAAGTCTAGCTACTAACAATCCAGTAAATATTCAGCAAAAACTTAAATTTAGAGAAATAGCTACTTATTCTTAAAATCTTTGTAAAAATAAGTAATTAAAATAAACTGAAGATTCTAAAGGATTACAAATATAATTATTAATGGAGTTCACCCGTAAGAATTGAGCTATAGCATATAAAACTAATTAATTATCTGCATGCAGAATTATATATATATATATATATATATATATATACTGCATTGTGAGACTATGAAGCTCTTAGGTGACATATATGTGTCTAACACATATTGAATACTGAAACCGGTATGACACTCGTACACGTATTGGTAAAGTGTCCAATTCAAAAGACAATTTTTTAAGTATATGACAATTTTAACATACTTCTAACACAATTTTAAAATGAAATAATACAATAATTTTTTAAACTCAGATACAAATCTTATATATAATCAAGAATATATAGATTATACATATTTTTCTTCACTTGTTGGATTTTAGATAAATGAATTAGATTTAATTTTTGTTATATTTGACTAACTTTGTTCATAGATAAGTTTTTTAATACATAAATCTTGATTGTCAATTTATATAATTTATAGTAATATAATATATAAATTCTTGTCTCCTTATCGTATATTTTGAAAATTACACGTGTCTACCTATCCATGTCCGTGTCGTATCCTAGTCCGTATCAATATCCGTACTTCATATGTGTGAGGTTGACATTTCAATATAACGCAGCTGTAGAATTTGTTACCAACTAAATGCTTGTATTCATCCTAAGAACATGTTTATCACATATAGATAATTGCCAATATATTCATATTCCTTTTTTGAAGTCTGGTGCCTTATATGTAGAGGGAAGAAAAATGTAAACTCACTTATTTTCAAGAGCTTCATTATCCGTTCTTATTTTTTTAATTTAATAATTACACTTGAATTATTTGTTAAAAGCACTGAATAAAAAGTAAAAGATAAGATAGAAAAAAGTAATTTAATATCTTCTTTATGTATGCTTCTTCTGACATATTTAGCCGTTCAGTTTTGTTCTATACACGGAATTTAATGGAATGAGAATCCAGTATATGATTGAATATTGTATTGTCCTCTCCTTTTCGAACCAGTGAAAACAATACAGATTGTGTAAGACTGACGGTAATATCATGCATAAATAGCCTTCTTAACATTTGTGCACAAAACACACTAATGTACTATCTTGTGAAGCAATTAATGGCTCATTTGGTTTTGTTTCTTGTTTCCATGTTTGGCAGGCAAGTGATTGGTGGATTCAGTACCCAAAAACTACCTCCATCCGACTATGGAAACATGATAACTATTCTGAGCATTGATGGTGGTGGTATCAGGGGGATTATTCCAGCAACACTTCTTGATTACTTAGATAAGGCTCTTAAGGTTGGTTATTATTGTTAATACTGTGCATGTATTGAAATGGCATGAATGAATCTTTATGTGGTTAATTTGAATTTGAATGAGTTGCAGGCTAAAGATCGAAATGCAGATATAGCACATTATTTTGATGTGATTGGAGGAACTAGCACTGGTGGACTCATAACAGCTATGTTAGCCACCCCAAACCCTCACCAACCTAATCTTCCTGCCTTTACTCCTGCACAAATTGTAGACTTCTACAAACAAAATGGACCTCACATATTCAATGAATCTAGGTATAATAATATCAATATTCTCACATCATCACCAATGTTAATAATTAACAACAACTATGCCATGAATTTCTGATGATGAAACAACCAACATGCAGCCCAGGAAACGGTTCAGAATTTGATGGGGAGTTTTTACATAACATAACTCGTGAACTATTGAGAGACACACGACTCAGTCAGACACTCACCAATGTTGTAATCCCAACTTTCGACCTCAGGACACAAAAGCCTGTCATATTCTCAAACTACAAGGTTAGCAGAACATGCATACATTGAAAACATGTATTAATAATAACCAAACACGTATTAATATAATGTTTTGGTGATGCAGCTCAAGAATGCTCCCCACTTGAATGCCTTGCTGTCCGACATATGCATATCCACTTCAGCTGCACCCACTGCTCTACCACCCTACTATTTTGAGAATGATGGTGTTCAGTTCAATATGATTGATGGTGGTGCTGCAGCTGGCAATCCGGTAAACTACTTTCTTTATTGATCACAAATATCATAAAACTATATATGCATGTCAATTATGATGCATGATACAAGGTATCAAGTTTGACAGTACCAAGTTTAATTTGAGCAGACACAAGCAACAGTGAGTGAAGTGTTACAACACAATAAACATCCCAAAATCCTAGTGTTGTCTTTAGGGACTGGAATAACAAAAAATGAGGAGATCTATGATGCCAAGACGGCTGCCACATGGAATTTGCTTCAATGGATTCATGTTGGACTTCAACTTCTCCCTCGAGCTTCTTCAAACATGACTGAATACTACCTTGCTTCACTCTTCTCAGGCTTTCAACCCGGCAATACCTACCTTCAAATTGAGGAATTTCTTTTTATTTATTGGTGGTAAGAGGTTTTCATTTTTCTTAAGAATTATTTATGGTTTTGGATTATATATACTGATGAATCATGTAACCAATGGCAGGAGTACGACTTGATTCCTGATTTCTCCAACATGCTTAATGTTACTAAAGAAAACATGGACGGCCTTGAAGAGACCGGAAAAAAACTGTTGCAAGAAAAAGCTGTAAAGTTGAATTTGGATACTTTTGATCTAGAAGAAGTTGGAGGAACAAATGCTGAGGCTCTTGACAGGTGAAAAAAATGAATTAATATTACCTTTTAGTTTACTCATTTATTAATTTTGGCTAGTTTTGAGGAGAACGGTTTTATGTGTTTTTATGAAGGTTTGCTGATATTTTGTAAGGAGAAAGACAGCTTCGTCTGAAACGGAAATCTATGGAAAAGGGAGGAAGACCATTTCTTCAAACTCTTAGGGTTCCTTCAGACAAAACCTCGGATTAATCATGTTGTAGTGTCTATAGAATAAGGTTCAAGGCATGTGAGTTATGTGCAACTCTTGTGGCTAACGAGAACCATGAATAATGCAACAAGCATCTATGTATGAATAAAGGTTCACTCCGTGAGAGTTCTATGCAGCTCTTATGTATGTGATAAGCATCAATGTATAATTAATATTATGCTCAAGGAATGTGAGTTCTATGCAGTTCTTTGCTTTGTTTTTCTTCTGTGCTTTAAGATGAACCCAATAGTTCACACACAGAGGTGATCCTCTATCAGCACAAGAGGGCTAAAGAATCTAGAGAAAGAAAGTTAAAACAAACTTATAGAACATTACCCTACATGTTCATACATTCATATTTGAACCACTTTTCCAAGTAAAACTTCATTCACTATTTTAGGTTAATATGCCATTAAACATTCCTTTAACTACCACAATAGCAACCAATATAATTGAATGTAACAATATTAACTACCATTTTGTAGGCATCTGTATTCACTCTAAGAACTCAACATGTCGTTGGTTTAAGGCACCAATCGACCAAAATATGAGAATTGAGTTGCTTTGGATATACGTGTAATCCAAGCCCAAGTTCTGACCTGAACTAAAGTGAAAATTTCTAGTACGTCTGATACCTGTTCTTAAACACTATGTTATTTCTATGAATCCAAACATTCCAAATGACACTCAGCCACACAATTCTCCATATACAATTACTCTTTCTATTTAAGTGATTCAACTCAAAAGCTATGAAATGCTCCCTAACTGTGTTTCGATGTACTGACTGTCTCCCTATCCATTTATCACACATCACCCAAATATTTCTTACTTTCAAAAAAAAAAAAAAAACCTACAGGAGAGAAACAAATTATTAATGGGCTCATTGAAACATCTTAAATCTTTTACTCTTAAGGTGCCCACTAAATTACAATTGCAAAGTATCCCATTTTATCCAAACTATCTTTCTGCCCTCTTTTCCCATCCCCAAAAAAAGACTCATTGGATTGCCGTAATCTCCTTTTTCACAACATGTGGCATTGTATAGATTGATAGGAAAAACAAGGACATAGCTGATAAAACCGATTTGACAAGTGTGACCCTTCTAGCTAACAAAATATGCTTTCCTTTCCATCTAGGTAATTTTTTTTTTTTAATTTTTTCCATCTAGATAATTTTTTTTTTTTAATTTTATCTATAACACCTTGCCAAAAAACTTTTCTCCAATGGTTTCCTCCTATAGGTATCTCAAGATAATTAAAAGGTATTACCATTAAACTACAATTCAAGATGGCAGAGTACCTCTGCAATTCCAGAAGATCCACTCCAACCCTTCAAATTTTGCTCTTTGGGAGATTCACTTTTAAGCCTAATGCTAGCTCAAAATATCTAAGAATGCTCTTAATAACCAATATATTTTGTCTATTAGCCCTAAAAACGAACATTGTGTCGTTCGCATATATTGCATCACACGACATCTCCACTACCCACCTTTATTCCCTTTAACATGCCTTTACTCTCAGCTTTCCCTAACAGCCCTAGATAATCTTTCAGTTGCAATTAAAAAAACAAAAGGGGTCAAAGGATCATCCTGTCTTAGCCCTTTTTTTAGTTTAAACTCTTTTGTGGTGCTACCATTAAGTAAAATTGATATTGATGAAGACCCTAGACAACCCATAATCCACTTGATCCACTTTTGACTAAAGCCCTACTTTTTCATTATATAATAAAGGTAACTCCAATTATTACCTGAATAGTAGGTCTTCTCAAAATCAACCTTTATGATTAAACATTTCTCCTACTTAGACTTAACCTGATGTATCACCTCGTTGGCAACCACCATACTATCTAACATGGGAATGGGAGAACTATAAAATTTTGGAAAGATACATGGATTGGGAAAAGATCTTTTAAAGATACTCCCCTAGATTATATACCATAACATTGTGTAAGGACAGAACAATAAGCGAGACAGGTGAATGGATGGATAATGAAAATGGAGAGGAATTTAAATGGTGTCCTTTATGGAAAAGAGAGTTGTTTGAATGGGAAGAAGAATTAAAATAACAATTAATTAATTTGGTAACCAATGTTCAATGGAAGAGGGAAGAACCAGACGGTTAGATTTGGGATTGGAAGGAATCAAGCACATACTCGATTCATTTAGGTTATCAAGCTTTAATGAAGGACAACAATTGTATAATTGTGAGTGGTTTAAGGTACTATGGTCTCTCAAAGTGCTTGCTCTAGCAAAGGTGTGTGCTTGGAGGCAATGATAAATAGGTTACCAACCAGAATGAATTTAACTAGAAGGGGAGTCAGTATCCAAGATGATCTTTGAACTCTTTGTTCAAAGGCGGAGGAAACAATCCAACATCTTCTCATAACTTGTGAGGTAGCACAGAAGGTGTGAGACTACTGTGATATTTGGTTAGGAGTGTCCTCTGTTAGACATAATGATGTTGTACATCATTTTAGGAATTTTTATACGATAGGGTTGGGAATGAAAGGTAATCTGATGTGGAAAGGTATGTGGGCAGCAATTGTCTATGAAATTTGGAAACATAAATTGTGTTCAAGAATAGTAGAGTGGATGCGCAAGAAATTTTTACCTTAGCACAGCTTAATGCTTGGACCTGGGCTAGGTTTAAGTGGCATGGGATGGACAAATCTTATTCTGACTGACATTTCTACCCAACAGTACGCTTGGCAGATTCAGGCTGAGAGTACTTAGCTAAGTTAGAAGCCTTGGTAGGGAGAGTTGGTAAGCTGTTAGGGGAGGGGGCAACAAGTGGGTTGTTTGTTTGTGAATGCAAGTACAAAACACAGGACAATACTAAGACAAGACCAAGCAACGAGAAAGGGTACTATGTGTGGAGGACTATTAATCTCGGAAAGGAAGGGATGCAAGGTGTTTTATTCTTTTGAAATAGGAATGTTCAAATTGTTGTTAGGTCTATTGTAAGCTTGGCTTTCACTTGTGTAATTGTCTATTTCTTTTGTTTTGTAATAGGGTTGAAACACTCCTTAAGTATTCCATTAATTCAATTCAGTTAAAAAAAATCCCCCACTGTCTAACAGACCTTTATTCTTAAGGAAAGCAGATTGTTTATAATCAATGACATTGTGTATCACCCTTTTTAGCAGCATGATTAGAAGTTTTGAAATAATATTATACATGCACCTCACAATAGAAATATTTGTTCTACCCCCAAAACACTACTAAAAAGTTCATATACAATTTCAAAGAACCTTTTTTCTAAATACTTAAGAGTACTCCTATCCCATTTGTTATCGAAATGCAAATCCATTCTATGCCCCTATGAGCCTAAATAACATGACAGGTTTCTTTATTTACATTTTTAAACTTTGTTTCTTAAATCCAAATCATGATGTCGAGATATCATTTTCATCAATTATAACGATGTTACTAATCTCATTATAGTGAAAATAATCAAAAAATTCATCTTGATTAGCTAGGCTAAGGATATTAATTAAACATCTTATACTTAAATAGAACTTAAAGAAAATAAGCACAAAACTTATATTAAAAATCAACTTCTTTCCATATGTGTCAAAAGAGGTATATAAATATATATTTATAATAATGGAGGAGAAAGGTTTTCTAACTTTTCTATATAGGACTTGTAAGGCATCCAAAGACATATATAGCGGAGCATCATTCTCTCCAAAATGAAAATACTTAGTGTTTTCTTCTAGGGAATCTTTATTGTCTCCAAATGGTAATGCTTTATTATTGCATGTGCTCTCTTTATTGTTTCGTGTCTCTTTATTTTATCCACTACCATACTGAATTCTCGGCTCCACCTCTCACTGCATCCGTATATGAACCCATAACTATCACCTTTCACTTGTCTGCTGGAAGATTTGTTTTCTTTACTTCATTCCAGAACCATTTCCATTTCGACGCAAGTAGGTTAGCATCCCATTTTCTGAAAGGGAATGCATCAATCCACAATTCGAAGATGATTTCTAAGCATCATTCTTCAGTAGCACACCTTGTAGCTTCACCACTGGAAGTATAGATTTGCCCTAGAAGTTTACATCCTCTTCAATCAGCCTTGTGCTTAGCAAGGGTTCAACATACTCCACCACCTCCTACCATTTTATGTAGTCCTTCACAATGTTTTTTTTTTTTAACAGCGAAGAATAAATTAATAAAAACACTTTAGGAATATTTTAATCCTATTACAAAATACAGATTCTCCTTTTAACAAATTATAACTTAAACAATTATTACGAACACAATCTCATATAAAAATTAAAATTAAGGTCATCATAATACAAATTATCTAAATAATGAAATACACTACAACTAATTACACAACAGGAAAAACATCTACATAAAGAAGTGAACTGTATGATAATAAAAAAAAAAACATAGTTTCATCACCTCTTTTATTTCTTCTTCCTTAAAATCCTTACACAACCTTAAAGTCTCCCCTGTTGACATAGTTGACTAAGGAATTTCGTCCAAGTTCAACCCATAACTTGGTTCAGATTGTATGTTAATTGTTATGATCATTTGATAACTAAAAAATTCTATAGCAAATAAAAAAAAAAAAGTAAACAAACTTGTGACTTGATAATGTTATAATTATATTAGGTTGCTAATGTTATATAATGTATATTTGTTTTGAGTTCCTTTGAAACCTATAAATATTTGTATTAGAATAATATACCATTTATTGTTATAGTATTATATAGATATGTGTACAATTCTCAACTAGTATGACTGAAATTGTTAAATATGAGAGTTTTACAAAGACATAATTGATCATTACAAAATTTTTGTGTACATCTCTTAAAATTTACGTGTTGAACGCAAAAATTACTTTTCGTATTTTACTTTTATTAAAAAAAATTGTTGTTTTTTTAGTATTCTTTAGTTATACTCTCTTAACTTTCATTGAGGCATAAATTATATTAATTGGTAAAGATATATAAATATTTCAAAACAAACGCCTAAAATAAAATATACTTTCGAGCAATTTTTAATTTTAAGTTAAATATTTATGCATATTTTCTTTACAATTTATATGAAAAAATTCATTTCACATTTTACTTTTTTTTTTCTCTTCTCTCTCTTGGTGTCATTTATCATTGAGTAATCCATTACTTACTTTTTTTTTATTTCTTTTCCATCTATAGCTTATTCGGGTGTTTATTTACCTTCCAATTGTGAATGAAATTAACAAAATACAGAAAAAAAATGAGAAAAAGAAACTAAGAACAATTACATAACGTCCTCGAAACATTCACCATCCATGATATATTCATCGATGGCTATGTTGTTTATTTTCCATCAAGCATAGAACTCACAACATATATAGTGCAAGCCTACCATTTTGGCATTTATTCTAATACTGGTACATTTACTCATCATGCATTTTTAATAAGTTAAGTTGTTTGGATTGCCCAAAAATATTTTCAATAAATGGTCGTCCCATTTTTTCCACCATCGATTTCTTTCTAGCAGAACGAAGCTCTTTCTCTCTGTACAGAACCTCAGCCAGCCTTCATAAAAAATTATAAAAAGAACATTTCTTATTAGGGTTTTCATTTATGAGAATTGAACATCATCATCAAAACAAATTACAACAACTTGTGCATATTACTTAAACAGTGGAGTTAGAATCATATTGGTAACATTTCTTATTCATCTAAGTAATTGAAAAATATCATATGCTATAGTTAAAATATTTAGGTGAAGACTCAAATATATATAGTTAAAGCACAATTATTAAGTTGATTTTGTAATTTGATTGGATACTGAGTAGCTAAGCAGGGTGTATCTTTGTTTTTTATGTATAGGGGTTAGATCATTTCTAAATGTTCTTATTTAATACCATTATTAGCTGATAAAAAATAGTTAAAATATTTGAGAAAAATACAATTATCTCCTCTGAGATCTTTCTACATAACACTTAGCATAGAGAAAACACTAGCTTCCTCACAAATGTCGTTTATTTTTTTTATCGGCAAATAATAAATATAATCAACTTCCTGGCTTCTTATTAATTTTTTTTCATTTATACTCTACAATAAATGCATATTAATTCTTTTTTATTTTCACATTTACTACAAATATTTAAATCCATTAAAAATTTAGGTGAAAAATACAGATTAAACAATAGTTAGTACTGTCTTAAATTTTAAAAGACGAAATTAAATAGGAATTAAAGATTTTCAAAATTTTGACACTTAAAAAAAATAATAAAGAAGAAATGTCTGTGTCTCTTTTGTTAAATAAAATGAAACTGAAGAGTGTTATATCCTGACATTTAATAAGAATTTAGAATAGGTTAATTTATCAAAAATATGTATCCATAATATATAGGGAAACTTTATTTATGTTAACAAAGAACATAAACAGTGTTCAAACCTTTCAAGAGCCTTAGCATTTGTACCCCATTCTACATCTTCCTCTGGGACAAAAGTAGCCGTATTCATCTTCAAAACTGGTTCTTTCAACAGGTTCTGCCCAACTTTTACAAGATTTTCCATGTTCACAGCAGTGGCATTGTCAAGGGCATCCATGGATGGATCCAAGTTATATTCCTGCGCATCAACATTATGCAGTTGAATACCCCAATAATATTTCCATTTTCAAATATTAAACTTAATCTTGATTGTTACATTTTTATATAAATGGTTTTGATGTATTTATAAAACCCCACTTTGATTTTGTTAATCTTGTTCACTCATGCATAACTGGTTCAAACCAAGTCAAAGATTAGATCCAATGATCAAAAGGGGCATATGTATACTAACGGTTCCATTTCAAATCAAATCAATATCTTTGATCCACTGAACAACTTTGAACCATTTATATTACCAATTAGGTTTCAAACCGAACATTTGTTTAATGAGCAATTAGGTTATGAATATGTTTAATTCATAAACTTCCAAGGAAAAAATACAATTTATTATAGACTAATTTGTAAAAAATCTTCAAAATCTGATTTTGAACTCATGATTTAATTTTAGTTCAGAAAAGATGATTTTGTTTATGCATACTAATTTTTTCTTTTAGAAATGATTACAAGGAAAGTTTCTTCCAAACAAACACTGAACCACTTATTTTCTGTCAAAACCAGTTTCAAAAACTGAGAAAAACTACGTTTGATCAAATCTTTCAAGTACCAAAAACACTCTTTTGCACCCTAATGATCACTGTTTTACAAATCCAAAGATGAAGAACACCTGAATTCTAAGGTAGTAGTCTGAAGATTGGAGGCCAGGGAAGACAGTGGAAATGTAAAACTCAGTCATATCTTTGGCAGCATAATCATAAACACGACTTGCAAGCCCTGATCCTGCCCAAAAAGTTGCTGAGAACTGGTCTGCAACTTGAGCATCATACCCAACAGCTTTTGCTGTTCCACATCCTACAGAAAGCAACAGGATTTTGGTATTTTCATTTGACATCTTTGGAGTCATTTCAGGATTCTTCTCCTTTTGTTGCTTTATCACTTCTGTCACAGCAGCCATAGCCTGCAAACAGTTTTTGCTTTATCACTTCCATCTAGGTTTTCATATGGGACCACACTACACATTATTTAAGCAATTGAAAGGGTTGATTTAGTTTGTGTTTGATTCTTTTCTGTAAAACAATCATTTCTCATCATGTTCAAATGATTGAGTTTCCACCAAGATTTTCGTACTGGGACCACCTATTTTTCAACAATGAAACTATTCATCTGGTGTGAGTTTAGGGTTTTGTGTTTTCTTTCTTCTATATTAGAGTTGGAATACCTTTTAAATGTTTCTATTAATTTTATTTTTTGCTGGTAAAATAAAATTCATCTTCAATGAGTTTGGAATGGAGATAGTTTACCGGATTAGTTGCTGCAACTCCACCATCAATCAAATTGAACTCAGTGTTACCATTTTGAAAGTAATAAGGTGGTAGATAGATTGGTGCAGCTGAGGTTCCAATGCATATATCTGACAGTTTCGCATCAAAGCTAGGATGTTTCTTAAGCTGCATCAGCAATTATGAAAATTGTATGAAAAATAATATGATGAAAAAAGCAGATAAAATAAGAATTATAGTGTAAAAATGGATGAAAGACAGTTGAATACATGAACATTAAAATTAATTTTAAATTTTTAAAATTTAATGTTCTGAACAAATAAATATTTTAGATTTTTTAAATACTAAATTTTAGAATAAATTATTCTATTAATGCTCATATTTTTAACTATCCACTTAATAAATTAATAACTTGTTATACATGTAGCTTGAATAATATGATTAAAGAGAGCCAAAAATATTATTTTTATGCCTGGTGTCTCTTCCAATACAAAAATTAATGTATCTCCTTACATATTTAAGGGCATTGTCAAAAAGGATAATTTAAAAAATCTAAAATTTTGGAAACAAGAAAGCTATTATTTTAGTATGAACATCCAATTTTAGTGTGAGATATATAATGGTATATTTTATGTTATCTATACTTTCAAATTATCAAACATCATCAGTTTTTTTTTAAGTAAAAAGAAAATAGTAGTATCATATATTCTACTAACCTGAAAGTTTGAGAATATAACTGGGTGAAGTTTCTTAAGGTCGAAGGTTGGAATCACAACATTTGTCAATGTTTGGCTGAGTCGTGTATTTTGCAATATTTCATGTGCTATGTTATGCAAGAACTTGCCGTCATACTTAGGACCTTGGAATGCATTATCCCAACCCCTGCATGTTTTTCATCAAAACTAATCAAATTTTTCCGATGATTTTACCCTAACCATACATGTCATAAACATTTAAATACACATGACATATCATAACCTGATTAAGTCTCAGATAAATTATATGTGTGTGCATGAATCTTGACTAAACATACATATACATGTATGTGATGAGTCTGGGCTAAATAATTGACCATGCATGTTCCTTTTGCATTTAAAAATGTATTTATACATATACATATTCACCATACATCACAAACACCTAAACTGAAGCACTTTTTCTCTCTATTTCTTTCACAGTATTATATACATTATTAAGTGATAAGTGACAGTGTATATAGTTATTTCTTTTTATTTTTTTACTTTTTCTCATGCATGCATTTAAGAACCAGAAGGAAAGATCTTCTGTTGTTGTGAACTGCTGATATTGAATAAAATATTTTGCATGGTAATTTTATATAACTATATTCAGAATTATGTATAGATATATACTAAATACCTAGTTTCATTGAATATAGAAGGGCCATATTTTTTATAGAATTTTATGACATCACTGGTAGTAGAGAGAGGACGAGTGGGGTCATCTGGGTGAGGAGCAGTGAGCATGGCAGTCATGAGTCCTCCTGTGCTAGTCCCTGCTATCACATCAAAATAATTTGCTAGTGAAGCACTTTTATCCCATGCCTGCAACTCAACCAAACTAAATTGTTAAAAGCTTTTCATGTGCATTAGTTTCTTCTAGGGTTAAACTACATCTTTCTGTATGAAGCATGAAACTCAAATCATCATATTTAAAGTTACCAAATTGAATTTTCACTTTAATTGTGAGAAATCAATACAAGTATTCAAAGTAAAATCTATGTATGAAAACATAGAGTTTCATCCAGTGTGTGGAAACAAGTTTCTGGGTGGCTAGGAGTCATCAAAATTGTCTATTAAGCCTAAAAATCCTGATACATTCACTCTATAACTATATATATTAGTATTTTATTATTAAAATAATCAGTTGTTAAGTATATATGTATTTAATGAATAGTGGTTTCAGATTTTTTTTCCATAATTATATGGCCTGGTGATTTGTTTGGCTGTTTCATGGTCATATATATGACTACATAGAAATGGCATTGTTTTCATTGGTGAAGTCTCAAATGTTGAAAGTGTATAACACTTGATTAAATTTAGATCTTGGATTTGGTTATTTAGTAGATGAGAACTTCTCCTTTTATCTTGAATTTGGTCAAGGATCTTCTGGAACAATTAAAAAGATTATAGGGTAGATGATCAAATAGATGTTTCTTATTGTAAGTACATGCTGTTGGAAAACTTTTAGGTTTTATGACAGCAGGTACAATCTACTTTGTAATTATTGGTTTGGACAAGTTTTCTATAGGCACTTTTAAAAAAGGTAAAAATACAATTACTTCTTTTAGGGAATGAAATTAACTTATATATAGGCTAATTTACATAAACTCTTATATAATTTCTTTAATTTCATATTTTTAACATTATGTCTTCCTTTAATTAATTTTTTTCTGCTGTTAAAACAATAAATTAATTTTAACTTATAAAAACTGCATTTACTTTTCTGTTTTAACAAAGTTTTGTACAAAAATTTCTTACCTACCTCAATCTATATGTTTGAAAAAAATATGTCCATGAATATGATAAGTAAAATCATGAATCACAAAACAAAAATATGTATAATAAGTTATGAATATGCATGGTGAAATATCATCATTTATACAATATTTTACCTTTGTTCAAAGAGAGGATTTATATATAAATCATGATCCTCAAGAATATATAGAAAAAGAGAAATCAGGAACTCATAAAGGCCTTATATGTGTCTCTTGTGTGAGTTATTAATTCTTGAGAAAAGAAAGTATATATTATTCATTAGTGATTCACCTGAAGAGACTTTTCCAAGTGTTGAAGAACTACTGCAGGAACGAGACCCCTTATACCACCTCCATCTATGCTGAGAATGGTTATAAGGTTTCCATAGGCTGGAGATGGAAGCTGTGAATTCATTCCACCTATCAACTGAGAAGAAAACATTAGAAAAAGCAAAAGAAAAGCAGCCATTGCTTTGTTCTAAATGCTTCAAAGGGAGAATAGAAGTTGAAGACCTTGTGTTGTTCTTTGCAAATGAGAAGGGTATTTATAGACATTTGTAGCCAATAGAAATACCAAAATATATATATGCATCACTTGTATGGAGATAAGTGTTTCTTTGGAAATATATTTGACAAAATTATTTATGAATTAAAGGGATAGTTAGAAGATGAAATCATAGTTTTAAATTAAAATAATTAAAGGAAATTCAATTAATTTATTTAATTAAAAATATTTTATCAATTTAAATATCTATATAAAAACTTTTAAAATAATTGTGAATGTGAGTTTATTAAAAATATGAAAAAGAGAGTTGGGTGTCGTATAACATAACTTAAAAAAGAGGTAAGTGCCATGAATTTTATATAAATTTTTTTTATTTTATAGTCAAAAAGTATTTTTAAGAGATTACAATTTCGGATTTTTTTTATTAATTTAAAAACTTGTTATTTTCGATTAGTGATCGAATATTTATTAAAACAAAATAAATAGTATAAATATAATTTAAGAGGATATTGAAAGAAAACTGTTAGAATGGTTCCTTAATTAAGGGGAGAAAGAGAAATTTTATAAAAAGTTAGAGATGAAATAGAAAGAAAATAATTTATAAACTATGAGACTGCACCAGGCTTTTAGCATATACATGTAAAATAAAATTAAAAGAAATTGATCTAAGTTATCGAGATAGAGTCGTTACTAAATACTAATATTTTCGTTATAACTAATCAGGTGCATTATAAATTAATCAACATGACCTAGCGTAAGACTTTATACTATTTTTTTGTGAAAAGGATACCAATAATAAATTTAACTAATTTTTTACATTTCCATTATTAGCTATGGATGTGATGGATCGGATATAACATCCCATATAACCTAAGTATTTAAATTATTAATAGAAATTTTACAATTCAGATGTATACATTTAAATAGGTTACAAGTTATCTATTTATATCACTAGTTTTTCAAAAATATTTATTATTAAACTCATTTACAAGCATAATTTAAGAATCAAATTTGTAGATAGTCCAGATCTACCTTTTGACCTTGTATCATTATTTGTTAATGTACTCATTAAACTCACAATTGAAAGTTATCCAACAAATAGAAGAAAAATAAACTATCAAGAATTACATCAAAATAATACAAATATTACATAATATATAGATTTTATCTAATTTATTTTAAAATAATTTAAATTTATGAGTGGATTTAAGTATTCATTTCAGTGTTGATTAAAAATAAATACAAATTGGAGGAAACCGATCCTATAACGTAATTAGTGTTGATCTAGAATCGAATAAAAAATCTATATTACACATATAGAAACTACTCAATTTAGTATCGACTGGCTCATACATATAGAAGATTATTTACATAGATGCAAAATATTTAAATAATTTTAATATAACTTTAATTAACTCATTTCACCTCAATACAAAAAGACTAAAATAATTTTAATATAGTATCAACCAAATCTAATTGCAACACAAAAATATAATAAAAAAATTATTTAAAGTCAATTTGGTCAACAGTACTTTTATTTTAAAATTTATTTAATCTAACGTTGACTATTTTTAATATTAATTTAAATTATATCGGTCTCATTGACACTCATGATAATAACTTTAAGTTTATCATAAAAAAATCAGTTTTATAGGGGAAATTAGTCAAATATAAAAGAAAATATAATATGGGATTTGATGTGTCTTAGAAAATTTTAATGCCATTAGGAAACTAGAAGAAAGAAGAGGTTCAAGTTAAGAAGTAAGAGAGAGGAAGGAAATTAATGTTTTTAATAATTTTATACAAGAACCTCTTCGATATACCAATGAGAGGGAGGAGGAAGAAGTGGTATGATACTAATGTAACAGCTTAAAGCATATTAGATAGAATCCTAGTATGAGGTTATGGTTGGACCTATAGCCAAGTAGTAAATAATATGTATTAGAGAGATGTGTATCTTGTTACTAGTTCTCAAGAATACTTCAGTGGATTGGTCCAAAACCCTTTAGGAGTTTAGATGTGTGGGTTTATGATTAGGGATACAATGAACAAGTTATGGAAGAGTTATGTTTTAATAAAGAATGAAATATAGAGGTTGAAGCAAAAGATGAAAAAGATTACTCAAATAGGAAAAAGAATAACACGTTAAAATAAGTAGGAAGATTGCTTGGGTAAAGTGGTAGCAGATCTGCAAGCCAGTTGAATATGATGGTCTGGATATTAAGGATATTAGATGTTTTAATGATGGACTACTTGCTAAGTGGAAATAGAGGTTAGGGACTACTAAGGAGGGCCTATAGAGGGAAATTCTACAAGCTAGGTATGGTTGTTGGCGGGATTTTGGTGTTTCTTTAGGCTCCAGTAAGGATTATGTATGGTGGAGTGTTCAAGGAAATTGGTTTGATAGTAGACTCCAATGGTGTATCAGGGATGGTCGGTGTGTTAAATTTTGGAGTGATTGGTGGGTGAAAGACAAAGCGTTGAAAGATAAGTTCCCAATGTTGAAAGACCAATTTTAATCCTAGATAGACTACTCTAACCCTAATCTATTCAAGGTATAAATACAAGGCCCAATCATTCTATAGTACTTAGTCAATACATGGTCGTGATAAATAATGTTATGATCAAATTGTCACGATCGTTCTAACAAAATATCACAAGCTTCTATAAGAACTAAATCACATATTTTTTTCGTATAGTGTCATATAAAAAGCACAACTTATAATTTTTGACTCATAATCACATTCCCATTTTTTTTAATCCAATGAAGTTTATAAGGTTTGGGATATCTAATGAAGTTCATAAGGTTTTGGATGTGAAAATGTGTTGAGACTCAACATCTGAACCAACCTAGTACTACAAAAGTTGTAGCATCCATTGTCCACAATGAGAGAACAATTCATGTTAAGAAGTTGACATTTTATTTGAAAAACATTATCTTTGGAAAGTACTAGGTTGATTGGAACTTCTCATTATAAGAAAGCTCTCTAGAAGCGGATTCAACATGGGAAGCTCTAGTTGCGCTTTTCTTCTTTCTCAAAGGAAGAATATCTAGTCACATCTTGACTGTTATACAAATCTTTATCCCTTACAATCATGACTTGTTTGTTAGGGCACTTAAAAGACTAGTGACCTCTACATAAACACTTAAATCATTTATCTCATTGGTACGAGTGTAGGTAGATGGCTTGCTCTATTCTTTTTCTTTTATTTTTATTTTATCTAGGTTCTTAGAGGGTTCTAATCTTTGTTTTTCTATAATTATTTTCCTCCTATGGATATCCTTTGTTAGAATGAGTTTTTTCTTTCTTGGATAAAGATTTTCTCAAATTTTGTTGTTCCATCGTAATACAAAGTTGTACTAAATCATCTAAATCTCTATAAGGTAGAAGTTCCACTCTATCTCTTATCTCTAATCTCAACCTACTCAAGAACCTAACTATAGTGTGTTCTCTTCCTCTCTTGTCCCTATTCTCATTATGTATAACTCTATCTTTTTTCTATATTCTTTAACACTTATGTTCTATTTATAGACCCTTTGGAGCTTATTCATAAGGTCTTTGTTATAGTATGAAGGGATATATCGACGCCTCAATGCATTCTTAAGATCATTTCAACATAAAATTTGAGTTTTATTATGGAGGTGTATCTCTTTTTTAATGGAGGTCCACCAATACATTGCATATCATTGGAAACTTAAAGTAGCTAAGGGTACTTTCCGTTCCTCACTCACTTGGTGACAGACGAGTAGGTGTTCTACCTCCATTTCTCAATCAATGTAGACTACATTGTTTTAAAAATGAAAGTGAGAAAGGTTGATCCTAGTCTTTGGAGATCTAGTTTCCCTTCTATGTCTTTTAGGGGGGAGGGGCTTAATAAAATTCACTAAGACTTAAACTACCCAGCTCACATGTTTTAGAAACTCATGCTCCATGACCAAGGTTCAACACTTAAGCAATCATGTTGTCTCTTAAGCATTATTTGCTCCAGAGGAGAGAGAGTTGTCTCTCTCATTACAACTACAAGTTTTCATTTGAGTTGTAGAAATTTAATTGACTATACTTGATCTTGGCAAAACCTTAACCTTTTATGTTATGTTCCTCACCCAAGCGAGATTTTGGCACTAGAGTGACATACCTGTGATGATGACATGTATAAATGAAGTTGAGATATATTTCTAATTGTTTCTAAATTGTTGTATATTATGATATGTGTGTGTGTGCATGTGTGTGTCTAGTATAGTTTTTGGAATGTTATATTCTTAACAAAATAAAGCATAACACTTAAAGAGTAGTCTCTTTACCACCACCTTCAATATTTTATGTTCTCAACACATTACACATCACAAATTATAACTTAATCCTGTCAGCTAGGATACAAGAATCCTCAATCACAATTTTGTCATATTCGACGTCTTTTAGAAGACTTATATGAAGCATGTCTCACTAAAGACACTTGACTCATTAGAAGCATATTGAAAATTCATCCTTATGTTTATATGTCAAGGTAGCTCATGTACCTATTTTGTAACAAACTAAAGTACAAACTTCTTTCAGTTTCTCGTCACTTGATAGATTGATCTACTTTATCAAATCATTAATTAAACATAATATATATTATTTTCTTAATAAATGTGGTGTTTCATACTATAAACTTTGGTATCACATCTTAAGTTTTTTTATCACACATCCACAAAATACCACACATATACTACATATCTACTACACAATCATAAAAGGTTATATATCCTAAAAAACAACATATATCATAATATATAACATTATATAAATTATACCGATGTATAAACTTGTCATGTGACCCACATACATGTTTGGGAAGCTTAAACAAATGTGTTGTCTCTTACATTATTTGTTCTAAGTGTGATAAATTTTTTGTCTTACTTTTCTTTCATTATTACAAGTTTTCATTTGAGTTGTCTATTGAAAATCCAATTAAATATATTTAATCATTACCTTGTCACTTTAAAATATAATAAAATCATAATTATTCTTTATAAAAGAATATTGTTTAATAAATAAAATTCTCTCTCTCTCTCTCTCTCTCTATATAT
>Ga0209489_105439_pt1 | contig 22048 bp, 10 predicted proteins | sample SiratrowhiteBW_FD_187527 | JGI IMG/M metagenome (GOLD analysis project Ga0209489, IMG submission 187527) | Root nodule microbial communities of legume samples collected from California, USA - Siratro white BW (SPAdes) (version 2) | ecosystem: Host-associated > Plants > Roots > Nodule | place...
AAATGCTATAGCAACATATATATATATATATATATATATATATATGATTCATTGATCGTTTGGTAGAGAGTACATGATCAAGAATAAGAACATAGAGTGATCCAATCCTTCTGACAAAACATCAGACGTGCTTTGTACTAATCAGAGTAAAAAAAGAAAAAAGTAGAACATGAGTACCGATAGAGCTGAATGAAGGTTCAAGATAGTTTAACGAGTCTAAATAAAGAAAGTAACGAGTTAAAGAGTACAAACGAAAAGTAGAAAAGCAAAGCAAATGGAGAAGAGTAATTCATGCCTTAGACACTACGTAAAAACAGTTGCTTTGTTTCTATATCTATCTAATGAACGTTTTATATAAAGCAACAAGATTGATAAGGAAACCATAGTGCTATATATAGCCATAAACAATAGAGACTAGTCACAGTCATTCATAATTCAGCTAACGGGAACGTGTCCAAGATTGTGTTACCGATAAGTCAGTATAATAACAAGCAAGAAAGAAAAACTGGGTAGTTATAAAACACGTCCCTTGTAACTTTCAAAGAAAGAGGAAAAGAAAACGAGTAATACGAAGTCAATATGAATTAATTGTAAAATTGTACTGGAAAACAAACATTTTAATTATCCTTCCACTGAATTACTGTGCAGTATGTAATATATCTTTATTTGACAAAATTAAGACTTCATGCTATAAAAAAGGCCATAAAATATAACATGTATTGAATCAACAAAATTACTAATGGCAGAGGCAACATCGTACGTATAATAATTTATAATCCAGCATTAGGGATTGAAAAATCATTGGATTAACATTCTTCACTCATACTTGGACAATGAGAAACAACTTCTAAGCATCCCCAGTCTTCGTCAAACAAATCTGCTCCAAAATTAAACAACTTTACGCCATCAAATTTTTAACTATACATGAAATTTCTCGTCTTTCCCAAGTTCATATTTTCAACATCGAATGCGATACTTCCAGCTGGGTTTGATTAATTAGATCCAAGGAATGAACTCAGAAAGCAGACGAAATAAAAGAAGAATGAAATGAAAATTAAACAATACTAAGTACTGAAGAAGATATTCCCACACTCACACACATCAAATTCAAGTTAAAAAAATGAATAAAGAAATGATAGAAAAAACGAAAAGAAAAGAAAACTATCGATGGTCTGAGTAATCGCTTCACGAAGAAGCCATAGGAGATATTCCAGAACTTTACCTTGTGAAACGTTGACTCATTTTCCTTAAAGAAGAAAAACTAAATTAATCTGTGGCAGACGGCAGAGAGGACACACTTTTTACAAAGCAATTATGGGGTAGTATGAAGTAGTGAATGATGTTGTATGCTGTAGCACCAAACATTCAGCTTTTTCAGTACAAAGAGGTCGATAGAGCACTCAAATGTAGTCACATTTTCATAATGGCGTAATAGCACGACTTAGAAGTTTCTTGTTCAAGCGATTATAGTTAAAGAAAAACATCATCAATTACCAGAAACAGTGGTTTGTTCGGTTCACACTTGGATATATATGCAAATAGACTTCTATGGTTAGGTGTGAAACGAAAAAGAAGACCGGCGTGAGGGGGTTAAACCATGATTTGGAGGTTGGTGTCGATGCGATACAATCACCACCCAAACACAGATCGCAGTCTTGTCAAAGATTTTATGACTTACCATTTGACTCGGGCTTCTCCTTTGTCTGTCTTTTCTTGTCTTACTTGTTTGTTAAAAGTTGAAAAATAGAATATATTAATTGATCCACCATTTCAACACTGCTAATTATTTAGAAACATTCATATGATAAATATATAGTAAAGAGCAAGAACTAAAAAGCAAGAAGCCAAACCCCATATGATATAACAGATCGATGTATAGAAACGTATAAACCACTACATAAAGACGATTTTAAAAAAATTAAGGGCAAAGAACAACCTTGATATATTGCTCCCTCTGAGGATATGACTATGTATAGACTCCAAGTAGAATTCCTGAACGGATCTGATGAAACAAAAAACTTGGTTCGGAGCACTAAATCTCGAGGTATATAGGGTTGATGAGAAAGTTGTTCAAGCTCTCTTTCATCAACAACCTTTTTGTCGTAACTTGGTCAAAGGAAATCCAACAGAACCAGACAAAAAAAACAGCACTGAAAGAAAGGCAGGGAGACACAAGCGGACAAAACAGACAGGAAAAGCAAAGTATAGAAAGTTAATTGTTTTCCTCGGGAATTGAACTCAATCTCCTTCTTCTTTGTCCTCAAAACTGCTTTGCTTTCACCAACTGCATCTAGTAGTAGTTTCTATCCGCAAGATGAGAAAGAGATCAGATCCCGAGGATTATTGAGAGAATGAGAAGAGAGAAAAGGGAAAGAAAAGGAGAGGTTTCAGGAGAAGTAGTGGATGAAAGGAAGCAAATATGAGAACCCTAATAAAGCATTCATGAATCCCTATCTCTCTCTCTCCTTGTTCGTTTTGGAGCTAGATTGCTGTAAGCTGAGTGATAAAAGGGTGGCGCTAAAACGGCTTGAGAATGAGAGAGAAAGAGATGTCAACCTCTAGGTCTAAGTCCACCCACCAGCAACTGATAGAGACCTAAAAAGAATGATGTGGTGTTAAAGTTTGAGGTGGCAAGAACTGGAGAAGGGAAAACACAACAAAGATCAAATCCTGAGGACGAATGGAATTGGGTTCTTTAAGATGCAAAAGACTTTCAAATATATAATGAATAGAAATTATGATAATGATAGACAATCGATTATAAGGTTTTTATTTTGCTTTGTTTAAGTGGTGACCCTTAATGGTTGCAACTATAACATCCTCCCTCCCTCCAAAAGTTACACAATCCCTTTGTCCCCATTTTTCTAATCCATTTTTTTTTTACCAAAAGAAGTGATCAAATAAGAAGACATTTCCAATAAGATGTCAATAGTATACGGAATTTAATAAAAAACAGCTTAAAGAATTAGTATACAGAATCAAACTACACACAGTTTTTACATTAAAACTGTTGTAATTAGTTGACTAATTTCCAACTGTTAAAAAGAGCCAAGAAAAGACCACCTAGCTAGATGATCCAAATCGCAAACAATTGTAGTTACTTCACTAGATTTTGAATTAAAAATTTCTGAGACAAATGAAAAGTGGAATTAAGAGGATTCAAATTCACACTAGAAAAATTAGAAAATTCATTCTAGATCTTTAACCATTCTTTTTTAATCTTTACTGTTGAATGTTTCAAATCCGCGTGCTAATCCAAACCACTGCGTGGTGCACACCATCAGATTTAGGTTATTTAGTAATAAGTAATACAGTATCGTTAATTTCTTCCTCTTGAGCTCGTGTTACGATGCTTTCTCCCAAAAGAATTGACTCATTGTATTTATATAATCGTTTATTAGCAACAACAAATCGATCATGAATAGTACGAGCTAAGATTGATCGATTGGTTTCAAAAGGTGAGCTAAACTTCTAGTTCACTCATTGGGATTAATTAAAGTTAATATGTCCAAAATAAGTTGAAAAAGGAACTTAATACTCTTTCCACGGTTGGTGTGTTCAACTTTAATTCAACAAGCTAATAAAAACACACACATGTATTAGCAATTTCGCACAGAGGTTTTTTAATGTGGTCTGAGACAATATTCAACATTTATCCTGAAACTGTCGTTCTTATATAAACATGTGTTTGTGTTCCCAATACGTGCTCCATTGATTTTGTTAATTATTTCTGCTGATTAAAATACACTAGGGCTTTAAGAAATCTAAGTGTTGCGTAAAGTTAGTTGGTCCACATCTTGTGTTAAAATGAGGTGCTCGACGAAGCAGTGCTGCAGTTGCTGCTGGTGCTCTTCAAAAAGTGCAAATAAATTAGTAACACAGAAGGGCTGCATCATGTTAAGGTTTTGGAAAATGATAATAAAAATAATAATTCTTTTTGAGTTGCATAAACAGCACGCGAGCCCTGGTTGGTTGGTCCGCAATATTTCTTTATTTTTAAAATCTGACGCAGTGTGTATTTCTTTTTCCTTTTCTGCATTATATTATTAAAGAAATAAAATCTGTTGTTAAAGCTTCCTCGAGAAAGCAGGGCCCACCAACCGACCGTAGGCAATACGACAGTGACACCTCTCCAAATACACCTTCTGGTATAAAGATAACATAAAAAATCACATTCTTATTTATCAATTCAGTGGAGCCGAACTCGGCTTCACCAATGTGTTGGCTTCGTTGGCTTCCAGATCATTGCTAGTGGCTCCCAATCCGTTATATATGGTTTGGCGCATTTGGAATGTTCTTAATTATTTCGCATAAGTGTAAATTCTGTAAACTTTTTTATATGTATTTAATCTGAATAGATCAAATATAAAATAATATGTGTTAGATTTTAACTTTGTTTTACGTTGTGAATTTTGTATTTGATTTTATCTATGGATAATTATATGTTTACAGATTTTTTAGATTAGATAAATGTGTTTTGTTTTAATGAAATGTGTTTTGTTTTAATGAAAATATTACTTTCGATTCGGATGTGTTTAAAATCAAAGAAATATTACTAGAATTTTGGAAACTTCCATTCATTAATAAATTGGAGGGGAAGAGCTGACACAGTTAGGGTAATACGGGTGGAATGGCAGTGTGAAGAAGAACCTAAAAGGGTAAATAAGAGGTCAATAAATTTTATGAAGGGAAATTTTAGAAAACAATCTGGCAACTTAAACTTCAATGTGTCCCTTTTAAAAGTCTTGACGATGAGAAGCTTTATGCATTGATTGACAGCTTTGGAGAAGATGAAATAGAGTGTAGTTTGGAACTATGATGGAAACAAAAGTCTCGCATCAGGTGATATAAATTTTTAGTTTATAAAAACCTTTTTGGGAATTGTTAAAACCTAATATAACGAGCATGTTTAAAGAATTTCATAAATATTACATTTCAAATTCTTCTTTCATCACCCCTTATACCTAAAAAAGAGATCCACAAGACATAGGTGATTGCAAACCAATTGATGGACAAGATTTACAAAATTGTTATGAAGGTGGGATAATGTCAATCTACATATTAGTAGGGGAAAACATGCTCCGCGAGATGCTAATTTCAAACTTACATTCATTATCAAAGTTAGAGCGTAAAAATTATGGCCAAGGATTCCGGATGATTTTTTAGGAATATGTTTGGTTGTGATTCGTCTAGGAATGTTGTATCGATCTTATTATATAGTGGGTTAGACAAGTATAGGTAAGGAGACGAGTCTTCTAAATAAATTTTGATAATCTTATATGTTTATAATATTTGATAATCATTTAGTTTATTATCTATATTTATAAGTAATGTAGTTATGTTGTTTTGTATACGGGTTAGAACACTCAAGTGTTTCCATATTTATTTCTTTCTTATCATTGTTAAAAAAATGAAATGGTGGATGAAGTGAAGAAAAAAAAAATAATCATGTTTTGTCTTCAATATCAGTCTTATAAAAGCCTGCAACTTAACGAGTTGGAACTTTTTTTGGTATAGCATAATGGATAAAATGAGATTTAGTGACATTAGATAAATTGGATTTAGAGATGTATAAAATCATCAAGGATGTTAGTCTTAATAGGAATTCAATATAAAGAATTGATTAAGACAAGGGACCCCAAACATATTTTTTGTTCCTAATGGTTGCAGAAATGTCTAATGGGATCATGAGGCAAGCCACAAACTTAATCTATTCTTATGATTTTGAATGGTTGATGAGGTGCCAAATATTTTCTTACTCTAAGTTGTAAATGACACACTATTCTTCATAGAACTAATAATGAGGAATGTGCTGATAAGAAAAACAAATGCAGAAGCTTCAAACTTGTGTTAGACTTGAATTTCAACTTCCACAAGGTAAAACTTGGTGTATCCATGGAAGAAAGGATTATACAGAGTTTTGCAATGATTATTAATTGTGGATGTATGAGAATTTCTTTCACGTATTTAGAAATTCCAATTAGGGCAACCACAAGAAAATAATCAATGTGAGCTTTTGTTATCAACAAACAGGAAAGGAAATTATCCCTCATTAAACGTACACATTTTCCTTTTGGTGGTAGATTATTATGATAAAATTTGTATTATCATCATTACCTTTGTATTATTTGTCTTTCTTTAAGTTATTTAAGGGTGTGGAGAGTAGAATTATAAAAGTACAAAGAAACTTTCTATGGAAAAAAGGGAAAGCTAGTGTCAAAATTGCAGGTTATTTGAGAAAGAGTATGTGGACCAAAAGAAGAAAGAGGTTTGGAGATTAAAGACATATCTCAATTCAATCTAGCTCTTGTAGGAAAGTGAACGAGGAATTTGAAGACATAAAAACAAATATAGTTTGAGGTGTTTTTTTTTATCAACAATAAAGAATATTATAAATATTGAGGCAAAGGATTGTCTCATTTCAAAACATCAAAACAATTCTATTTAGGTCTTAAGGTATATGATATACTAACATTTGTATACATCAGACCCATTAAAACCAACATAATTCCTCCATTGCCACCCTTTATATTCAAAATGAATCCAGAGGGGCATAAAAACATCACACATAATACCCTAATGTCAATCGACTGATTTATCGAGGAGGAAGAGTGGTGGTTGAGGGGCTATACAAAGTTTCATAAAACCCATGTTTCCAAAAAAGTATTAAAGAACCTATATTTGGAATCCAGACATAACAGACCATAGAATAATGCAATGTAGATGTTGATCACTATTTAACACACATAGACCGGATACGAGATGTATATGTTTTTGTTTCTAGAACTCCAATGAGTAATACATTCTCCACATCTGAACTTGGGCTACTATTTGCATAGTGTTGGTGTTGATTTTCATTTTGATATTTTGTTGCTAGTGGTTGATAGGTGTGATGCTTCTCAAAGAGCCTTGCATCTTTCAGAAGGAGTCCATGTGGTGTAAAGTGTTGAAAACAAAATATAGGTTTAAGAAGAGTGACGAAGGAGTCCATGTGGTGGCTAGACCTAGGAAAGGTAATTGTGTCGGTTCAATAAAGGAATTTGTATAATAATTCACTACAATAATTCTTTTCAGTGAGAAACATGAGGGACTGGTTAGAGGTGTGGCGGTAGATTTTTCAGTGGAGAAGAGATTTTTTTTGTGTGGGAGAAACAATTGCTTAACCAATTCATTCATGAAAATATTAATTATCATACCAAAAGGAAACAACTACAAAATATGATGTTTACTTATTCAAATTTGCATTCTCAATATTTGTCAACATTAACAAGGTTCAGACAAGATGTTCTTCAACATGTTGTGGACTATCAAGATAACATTAAATGTATCTCTTTTTCTTACTTAGGGATGATTCATCATAAATTGACAACCAAGGACAATTTGAAGAAGATAAATATGGCACCAGATCCTATAAAGTTAATATGTCATTTATGTAAAATTGCATGAAGAGAATGTTGATCATGTCATGTTCTCTTGTGAGTTGTTACATGTTGTTTGGAAACTATACTATTTCTATTGAGTATTTAAGGACCTATATAATGTGGATAATAAAATTTGTTTTCTCTAATTTTGTCATGCTCTATTTGGTAAAAAAACTTTAAAGGCATGACATTTGGTTTGGTTTGTTGTGACTTGGTCAATCTAGTTAGATAGGAGTAATATGATTTTTAGAGAATAGATATCATATAATAAAACCATTATGGAATCGATTATCTTAAAGTCTTACTCATGCTTATCTCTAGGAGGATGGAAATATTCTCTTTTCTTTCATAATTGACTATTGAATCCCATATATTGCCTTTCAAAATTGTAATTTGTGATTAATAGTGTATATGACTTTAGATAATCCTTATGTTTATGGTATTCATATATCTTAGTACTGTAGTAATAAAAAAATGGATTGGGTTCTTAGGGATGGTTTAGAATAAATTTTTGAAAAGATTATGGTGTCTTGATGATCTCATTGTGAATGTATTTGGAATTTCACATAATGTCTTTGTCTCAAAACTACAATGCATGAGTTTTCCATAACATGCTACACATTATTGATAGTATCATTCCAAAGCATATTGAGTTGAGGAAAAAAATTGTATTTTAGATTTATTGATAAGAAGGACTACACTATATGGGATCCTTCCACTAATTGTGTAGGTTAACTCTTAATTCATTTATTTTTATCTCATCCGTGAAACAAGACTAGTGTTTTATCAACAAATCAATTTACTAGTCCATTGCATCATCCAAATTTATGATATTATATAGGTTAAGGTATATTAGGTTACCCACAAATCATAATCTTTATAATGAGGGTGCATTACTGTCTCTATATGCAATTCTCTAAGGAGATAATAAAAGTTTTCCGTATTTCTTTAATAAAGTTATTTGTGAAATACATTTAAAATTAAGTCAAAGACATTCTTCTTTATAACAGTGATGAAATTTCTATATAAAAAATTTTAACATTTTTAAATCATGATCATAACAACTATATGTTATCACTGCCTCGATTATAGTGTATTTTGTGTGAAGAATGTATAGTTAGATAATTCCTTAAAATTTGATAATAAATTTTTTTTATTAGATAAAATATTTCGAATATTAAATTTGAGGTGATTCCGACTTATAAGTTAATTGAGAAGGATAATGTTGTTTTCATATCAAATTTTCACATCTTTAATTTGTTTTCACTCTTATGTATATCCTTCTTATGCTCAAAGAATTGTTAAATTTATTTAATATAATCATTTGGTTGATTACATCAAATTCTTTTATGAGAAATTATGGTCATGCTTCTTGTGGATAAATAACGTGGTAACTATTTTATGACTTTTTTTAGCTTATGTTGGGGTGCATTGAACTCTTTGTAATTGAAATTCTTGTTATTTCTTATTGGTAATAAAAAAGATATAAATATATAACAATATTTATGAAAAAATGTTTGTGCAAATTTATTCATAGTTCAATAAATTAGAAAAATTGACTTAGTGTGCATACTCTGCTCTCTAATTAGTACGCCAAAGTCATAGAAAAGAAGCTATATTCATATAAGATTTTCCTCCAACTTATCAAGATACTAAATGTTTAGGATCTTCCCCAATAGATACTCTGAGATGCTGAATCAAAAGCACTTTGAATCTTTCAATAACATCCAACCAATCTTGCATTGTCTTCAATGCTCCATATTATCTTGGTTTTGGTTTTTGGAGTTGTAGTTTGTGTTTCAGCCTATCCCAACAATATTCCACTTCATATACTGCGTTTACCTTCTAGTGTTATATTAACATTTGCATTAACAATTTTTTATAATTTCCATATTGTAGGAATATCTCTTGTTGCTATAGAAATTTCCTCTGCCAATGGTTTTCATTTTTTTTATCCTTTTGCCTTTTCATCTTTGTACTTGCATAGCAATGAGCAAAATGTTTCCTAGTTTTCACCCTATCAGTGACCTATGTACCCTCTTAGTAATTTCATCATTTTAATTTCACCAAGTCAACCTCCAATTTTATGGTCTTATATGCAACAATTGCATTTTTAGCATACCCATATCTAAATTATTTATACCTTCAGAGTTGCACTATCAACATATTATTACCAAACAAACTATATATATCATATTACTAATCCCTCTGCTCCCTTTCATAAAAAAATCTAGAATTTTACTACCAGACCATCCTAATATTTAACTGGTTTACTTCACATTTGGAACACCCTAATTTTATATTCAATTCTTGTGAGCATTTTCTTATTTATGTTCTATCTAAGACTGGTTCCCTTCTTTTCATTAATAAGTGTGTTTGTGTAATTTTCATACTGACACATATCTTTTCACCCAATCTATCTTTATGTAGATTGTATACATGTTATTAGCATTAGAAGAAATTTTAATTTGCTTACTCATTATTTTATATATATATATATATATATATATATATATATATATATATATATATATATATATATATATAATTTATAGATAAATTTAGTATTACTCAAATATCTATATTTATAAGTAATTTACCTATAAATTTATATTTGTGTAGGTAATTATTTACAGAAAAAATCGAGATAATTTATCTACGAAAAATTCTGAAAATAACTATTTATAAATTTTTCTGTAAGTAACATTAATAATTAAATTATTATTAATATTAATATTGTTAATATTATTAATGTTAATATTATTAATGTTAATAATATTATTAATAATGTATTATTAATTATTCTTAATATTATTATTATCATTATTAGTATTATTTTTACTAATAATCATAGTAATTATAATAATAATAATTAAAATATGATTACAAATTTTATTTTGAAACATGCATTATATTTATAAGATCTAAGTTTGAACCTTAGGTTAACCAATATTTGAGATATGATTTGTTTTGAAATTTAGAATTCTATTACGATTTTATCTTTAAAAAACATCTTGATAGATTAGGGGATAAAGATGTATATAAATATATATTGACTTCAACTCTCAAATAATGTGGGACTATTGGATGTAGTGGAACAATTTTTACAAATTAAACTTAGTTGCTTAACCATTTCAAACTAATTTTAAGTTGTATAAATGATTTTAGTGTAGTTCAATATATTTTTAGTAGATTTTTTTTTATTCTAGAACATATTTGCTGACATAAATTAATTCAATTTAAACAGTTCAGTTTAACGACAATCCAGATTTTAAAACTAATAAAATAATTTAGTTAAATTTTTGTTTGAAATGGTTGAATTTGTTACCAATTCAATTCAGCTTAATTACACCTAGGTTTACTCACACAACATTGTTTTAACTTGAAGTTTAGAGTATGTAGTTACATTAAATATATAGAGAAAAAAAAATATTGTATTTATAGTGATCATAACAAGTGAAAAAAAAATATTATATTTATAAACTTTGTATGTGTGATGAATTAGTTGTTAAGTTAGTGAAGATGATAAGATTTTGGGGTTAGGGAAGTAGAGCATAGGAGAATGACACGTGGTGCAAAGTGTTTGGTGGGTGTGCATGCCCGTACGTTAAGCCATAGTAGCTCTGCGGCTAAAGTGGGAGGGAAAAAGGAAAGAAAAGAAATTAAAGGGTATGATAAAAGCTAAAGTAAGAGTGTTTACAGTGCACAATGGTTTGTCTGTAAGTTGAAACTAGCAAAGAAGTGAAGCAAAAGTCTCTAACGTTATCCAAGTGTCATCCCTGTCCCACCATGCCACCATGGCTACGCGCTTTCTACAACCCTTCCTTCCTTCAACCTCCATTAACATATATCAACTAAGCTTCAAGAAACCACATAGAACACATCAAAACTTTTCATTTGTATCAGAAGTTGGAGCTTTAATTATTTTGGATATCAGATTTTATTTGTTTCCCAGAATATTAGCCCGAAAGTAATGGGAGGAACAAGTGGAGGGTCATAGATAATGATTGTTGATATAGACACATTATTGTTTCGGTTCCCCACGTTCAACTGGGGAATGGCCAACTCCTCAAAAAGCCTTCTATAAAAATTGGAAAAAGCTCTCAAACCCTTTCTACATCACCATCTGCACCTCCCACCTTACTCCAACATTCCCTGGCTTATCCCATACAACTCCTCGTTATCAATAAACTTTTCCTCATCATCATTCTTTTCACACCCTTTTTATCTTTATTTATATTTCAATCCATTCATGTCTTTTAAAATTTTTAAATTTCTACAAACTTTTACTTTCTCAAAAAAATGTACAAAATAGTTTTTTTAATAATTAAACTAAACTAAACCATTCACATATCATTGTGTGTATTATCAAACGGCTTTTTCACTTTACATTTTAACCTATTTATATACGCCTAAATTGAGTATAAACTCTAGAGAAGTGTGTGTGAGAGAGTACTCTTTTCTTATTTCTTACTATTTGCCATGGAATTGTGGAACTTACCAGTTTTACCTTTATTATATATAACGCATTACGGAGAGAACTAGGAGTTGTTATTTTATATTCTTCTGGCTAAGATTCCACGTTTGTAAAGCCTGGTCGAACATCATGCTACCAAAATTTCCAAATTTAGGTTATATTATCTTTTATACTACAGATGTGTTCTAAAGGCTGTGAAGAAAATAGATGAAACTAGAAAGGGGCAGCGCCCAAAATGAATAAAACATGAGGAATATTCAGAAGTTCAACTTGAATTTATTTATAGACTTATTTGGGATATAATTCATTGGTATAAGAAAAACAGACAAGTTTTAGAAAAGTTTTGGACAGATTGTTTTAGAAGGAGTTTACATGGTTGGAAGAGACAAATAGACAATATCCTCTAGAAATATTTTGGTTTAAGTCGATTTTTTTTTTTTTTTTTTTTTTTTTTTAGGAAATTTTTTTTTTTTTTTATTTTTTTTTTTTTTTTTTTTGTATTATTCAGGACATTTTCTTTGAATTTAAGTTTCGTTTCTGCGAACATAGGTTTTCTTAATTTCATGAATTTTGGATTCCTCATTTGTTTGTAATTTTTTTTCCTTAAAAAGTATATATATTCTCTAAAAAATATAGGATTTTTGAAATTTGAGGTGTTAATTTAATTCAGATGTCATATTTTTATAGTGATGCTTTTAGGAATTATATCTTCTATAAAAAAACAAATAAACAATAAAGTGAATATGGTAAAAAGAAAATGATTTCATTTAAAGAAAAAAAAACTAAAATGTTAGTTTGATGACAAATCTAATCGAACTGCATTATATTTAAAAAATATAATAAAAATAATATAACATTTTAATTTTGTAAATATTGTGCATTACTTTTATGATAAGCAAATAAATGTTGAAGTCAAATATTTAGATGAAATGAACTACATTATATTGGATAAATTAAACAAAAGTCTATACTTTGAATTGTTTTAATTGTTTAAACTATCTAAATTATATAAACCGGTGGAAGGAAACACACATGTGTCTACTTTTTTTATGATAACAAAAAATAAAAAATATTTTTATCACAATTATTAAAATAAAAAACATTATTAAATTTATAGAAAAATATATTCATAAAATAATTTTAAAATAAATAATTTTTTATAATTTTATTATAGGTAGTTAATTGAGCTTGAAAAACAATTACGAAAATTAAAAGGTAAAATAATAAAATAAGTTATATTGATAAAGGTAAAATTGATAATAAATTGTATATAATAAAAACAGTTAATGGAATTCTTTCTTATTAATAATTATATATTATTATCGGTAAAAATTTATTTTAAAAGACATTTTGCGATTTTTTAAGTTATAATTTAATATTTAATTTAAAATTTTTTGTTATCCTAGTGATTATGGAATGGCAACTTTTTGAGAGAAATTTGTTAAAAGATGTGAAGCATCCCGGCTCCGACAGCCAAGCTTATATACTCAGCAACTTGACAACTCGGAAAACGTCAGGCTAATAACGTCACGCATGATTAACTCCTAATCATGATTATTGACCGACAAAAACTAATCCACCTGCAAATCAAGGATTAAGAACTCTATAGCTAAATTATGGATTAGATTATTTTTATTGAGTTTCAATAAGCACCATATAATAAAATAATTATTTAATCTTAAAAACAATTGATTATCTCACAAACTAGTTGAGATATCACACTCCTCTTTAAGGAATCATATTTTAAAAAAGTTGTAATATTAATATTAATGAAGAATAATATAAATTGATTATCTTTATGCATACTCACTTAGATATATACAAAATTAGTTTTCTATAAATTATTTTTAATGATTTCTTGAAGGTATCAATTACACTTACTTTTAAACATTCTATTATTCAAGAACAATTCCAAGAATCTATAAAAGAATTTGTGATCAAATCTTTTGGAAAAATTTCTCATACAAGATATTTTGGGGACAATGTTTGGAAACTTTTTATTGTCTCATACATTTGGAATATGTGCCACTTCAAATTATTTTTTTCGAATTTTTCTTCTTTACACTACACCTAAGTTAGTGTTTTATATAATAGGTATTTTCATTGTTCTTTGTATCTCTCAATAGATTTTCAAGAGTTTTAGTTTATATATTGAGTGATTGCATCTGATATATGATTGTAACAAAATATTATTAAAATAGTGAAACCAACCCCTCTCAAATTGATATTATTTTAGCTAGATGTAGAATTAAGAAGATTTTGAACTAATTTAAAATAAAAATTATGTCATCTTTTTAATGTTACCTCTTGCTTTATTTTCTTGATAATGTTTGAACTCCAATCTTTAAAACTAATTGATTCAATAAATGTTTTCAAAGATCTATTAATCCTTCTAGAAAAGTTTTTAGTCACTAAACTAACTCGTCCCGTATAGAACCTAGTTTTCTCTACAAAATTTGTGACTTAAAACACAATTGAGTTAGAATACATGACAACTAGAAAAGTTGTAATTAAGTTAAACTATTTTCATATATTGAGTAAATGAGTCATCATAGATTTTTTGTTGATAATAAAACAACTATTTTCATTTCAAATCTTTTGGTTTTTTTATGGTGAGACCTTTTAATTATTTTTTCTTAAGAGATGTATAGAAGATAGAGAAATCAATTTAAACTAATTTATTGGAGAACAAAAAAAAAAGTGTAAACATTTTAACAAAACTTATTTCAAGAGTCATATTTGAAACTTTGAAAACCAAATTAGGAGCATGTAACTATTATTAGTCAATAAGAAAATTTGTGAATGTATATGTTTACCTTATATCATTTGCATTTTGGTGTATGATTTTTTTTTAACATTCAAATCGTATTATTATGCCCAAAAAAAATAAAGGGATTGCAATATCATATATATGGCATTGTGTTTATACAGAGCCTTTTAATAAAAGCATGGTTGTGCTTCCTCGAATACAAGATTATTTTCTTCTTGTCCTCTGAGTCAACACTACTAGAATACACAAATTTAGTTTCAAAAATTCAATAAGAAACACACTATTTAGAGATAATTGTTTCTACTACACCGTAATAGAATGGTCATTGGGGAAAATAATTAATGTGTATGTAGGTAAATAAGAAAGACGCCGAAGACAGAATATTGAAATTTCTAAAGATTTTAGATGGAGATTATGGGTATGACATAATTCCTTATCAATATATTACCATAACCTTCATTGGATGAAAATGTTTCAAAAGAGCTATGGATATCTAATCTAGTTTATTTTGATCAATTAAAAAGTTTGGGTATGTATGTGAAATGGATGATCAAAATTATGTGTAGTATTTGATGAACAGTCTGTTATAGAAACATTGAGGCGAAAGTATTACTGACAACACCAATTCTAAGGCAGTTTCAAGTGGACATAGAACACTAGCTAGTAGTAATAATGGAAAGGAAAAAAAAAAAGTTGTAGTTCGAAGTCTAAACCTACAAGGGGTAAAGAGCAATGACATACGATTATTAGAGATGAAAAAAAGTGTCGCACATGTTTGTAAATTTTACATTATTGAGATTCTTACAAAGCATTTATATTATTTTTTTATATTTTATGTTAACAACATGCTAATGTTTAGAATAGTATAAAACAATGCATCAATGATATCTAGTAATTTATTATGTTTTATTGCTAAATTAACCTCACAAATATATACAATTTCTAATCCCATCAATTTATAACACAACCGTCATTAAATCTCACTAGTAAAACTTATTACAAGAAACTTTCATAGACTAAAACATGACTAAAAGCATGACTAATAGTATGATGTAAATAAAGTGAAATAAGTTGACTCTAAAAAAACTACAATTTAGAGTAGACTAAACTCACTTTAAGACGAAAAAAAGATAGAAAATAGCAAAAAAATTGTTATGTTACAAAAAAAAAAATTGATTTTTTAATAGGTTTAGATATTAGAATAGATTTAACCCATGTTAAGACAAACGCTAATGAAAAAAAAAATTAAAAAAGGAAACTAGTTTTGTATAGAATAAAATTGAAAAAGGAAACTAGTTTTGTATAGAATTCACTGAGACTTAAGTATATATTTATTTATTTGTTTTTATTTTTTCATTTTATGTGTGATTTAGTTGATGTTGAAAGATATTTATTTATTTATTTATTATGTTTGATACTTAAGTGTGTTATTTTTATTTTTAATTTTATTTTATTTTTGTTAATACGTTCACTTGACCGACATATTTTTTCATTAAATAGAATCTTCTTTTTAATTTTATTTTTCACTTCAAGTTGCTCCTTTCTTCTTCTTCGCTGATCCTCTTCTTTCTTGTAGGTGCCTCCAAATCTCAACATTTCCTTCATTTCTTATATCCTTTGAAGCCATCTTCCGTAACATGTCGTGCTTGTGTGTTGGTTTGTAGTGGTAAGTCATTTTTGTTTAAAGTTTTTTCGATCTAATTTTTGAGAAATTTTACCTTATTGTTGAACAATTTTGGTGTGTTTTTGTTTTGCTGGTAAACTTGTTATGTAAATTTCAAACAACTGATAGAGAAATCAACTCATAAGATTAGTTTGATTTATGTTTTCAACAAATTAGTGCGGTATTTGTTGTTTAGTGATATCATTTTTGGTTTGTATAGTTTGTAAATTCAAATCTCAAACAACTGGTATAGGTATAGTGTTTTCAGTTATATTCTTTAAAATATATTGTATGTGAGTTTGATGATTTATTTTTGGTTTTACTGGTATTTTGTTTAGGATACGTTGGTAATCTCATCTATATTTTGATGATACTGTAATTTGGAATGTCACGATTTAGTCCACCCTTACACATAAAAATAATAATTTATTTAGTTAAATACGTCGGTTAGGATAAAAATCGATAAATGTCGATTTCACAATGCTAGTATTTTTTAAATATTTATTTCTTAACATGTTAAATGTATAATATTTTATTTCGCTTCCATTGCGTCCGCTACTCACACTAGTACTATTCTAGACTAGCTTTCGGACAATTAATATCCACTTTTCACCATTTTACATCAGTTTTTGACCACTCTATCTAATTTGTAATGCACATTTAAGAATTAAAATGATAAAAGACTAAGGTGAAGTGCGAGAAAAAGAATCATTAATTAACATTTGAAACAAGAACATATTTTTGTAAAATACAAATAACTAATTCAATTCACCGAAAATAAAATTTTAGTGTAAAATTTTAATCTAATGAAATTTATAATATATAAATTTCTATTAGATATGTAAAAAAATTATTATAGCTAAGGTTAAGATAAAAAAAACTATTTAAATTGTATTTTAGAATAAGATAGATGTAATTTAAATTGTTATACAAAGTTGTTTTAAACTATTGACATTTTCTAAAGTGACAAGATTCAATTAGAGATAAAGATAAAATATGATAGATCAAAAGGATATGTGATTACAAAAATCAAGCCCACATATAAAGATCAAAGAAAAATATATTAATGATAGTTGAAAGCATTTTTGGTTATTATGGGTTAGAGACTGATATGCACAGTGAAAATAGAGAGAAAAAAATGTCTAATTGAAAGTTTAAGGAGAGTGGGACTCTTACTCTTCAACTTGATCATTCCAGTTTATATTATAAGGGTAAATAGTTGTTACTTATTTTTAATAAGTGAATATACAAAAGAAAATCATTGGTCAAAAGGTTAAAATTAAAGAAAAAAAAATCAGTGGATTGAGTTTCAAAAACAGGTTTTCAATTGTCGCATATAAAAGTATATCTGTTAAAATAATATAATAAAAATATTTACTTTTTAGTCAATCTCGTTAAACACACCTAAACAAATTCATAATTAAAACTGAGTTGGACTTCTTAAATCGAAGCCTAAAATCATAACCTAAAGGTCAAAGCCATATTCGTTTCTGACATTAGGTATCAAACAACTTTTATTTGCGAACTTTATGTTTGAAATTAATCAATAAAACAAACAGTTTTAGAATCACACGTTTGTGACCATATGCTATCTATACTCATGATTTTAAATTCATCATCTAAGCAAACAGTAACAGAATATGGAGTTTAGTAGTATGCGAGGGCCTTAATCTCTCAAATTTTTTACATATATAAACTAATATATAAATAAAAACATTTTTTAATTTTTGATATATTTTATGCATTTAGTATTTTCAAAAAAATATTATATACCAACCTATTAGAAAAAGAAGAAAAAAAGAGAGTTTAAAGGCACTTATATGCATGATAAATTTGGCAATAGATTTGTCATCATTATTCACCTAGCACACGTAAGATAGATTCCATTAATTAAATATTATGTGAGCAACTAAAAATGGAATTACTTTTGGTTGCAACATTATATGGGTTCTGTTTATTCCACTAAGGGAGAGAATTTTGTCTAGAATTTTGTAATGAATGCACCCAATTTGGGGATCCTACCTTACACCTCTAGTAACACCAACTTCTATTATTGTCATAATTAAATTAAACAAACTATTAATGCATGCCGAGAAAGATTTCAATTAAAGAACTACCCACCACACTAAGTTTTTTCCATCACTACCAGTATAGGGTTGTGAAAAAAGTTCACCATTTAAACTAAATTTTTAACTTGTGTATAAGTTAATTTTTGTTTGTAAAAAAGTTAAATTTGTTTTATTTTTTTGATTTATTACAATATATATAGAGAAGTTTGTTTTTTAAAAAGTCCAATAATAAAACATATTTATTTATCTCTAATTCTAAAATTTTCTTCCCTGTTGGTGAAGGGATTTTTTATGGATTACAAAAACAATGCTTTTTTGTAATTTTGGGATAAAAATTCAATTGTGAGAACACGTTTATATAATTAGAGCTAGTCACTGGTATATACATATAATTAATCATAAGAATAAAATGAGAAGCTTAAAGTGTGTACGTTTTATTTTGAAGAAATACTTATTTCTTTTACATTCACTAAAATTAAAAATTATTTTAGATAAAAAATTATGCATAAAGATTTTTCAGATATTGACTACTACTTTGTGGCACGGAAACACATGCACAGCCATCATGGATAGTTTGTTGGCAAATGCGTGATGACTAATAATTACAGATGTCAATGCCTTTTACTTTTCGGAAAAAAAAAAAAAAAGAAAACTAGTTTTCTTTACAAAAATTACTAGTTAATGGATTAAGGTTGCCAATTAAGTGACTAAAATAAAATACTTATTCATAACATTATTGATATTTTTCAAATAGTTTTCCGTGGAGAGTATAAATTGCTAAAGTGAAAAAAAGTGAAAATTAAAAAAAAAAATTAGAGGAGTTTGTTTTAAGAACAATTAGAAGCGTTTGATTAAGTGATTAAAATGAAATGTTTCATTAACAATATTATTAATAGATATTTCTAATTGTTTTGGATTGAGAATAAATAAATATGTTGAATGAAAAAAGATTGATAAAGTGGAAATACATTTGTCTGAGTGGAATTTAAATAAATTTATATAAAAATATAAATAAAAATTTTGATATAAAAATCTTGATATATCTGAATGTAGTAAACTACAGAAAAATGATATTCATCAATTTAATAATTGTATATATAATTAAAAAAAATGAAAGATGGACACAACCTTTAGGTGCTCAGAGCAGACAGCTTATAATTGGATCTTATTGTTTGCTTTCAAGTAGTTTGCCTCACAAATATTTTTTTCAAACTGCCGTCAAATGGGCTTCCCTTTTCTTTCTCCCCTTCTAATTCCACATCTAAAAAACCTTCTCTCTTCATTTCTTTAACAAGGGAGCATCCACTCTTATCTGTTTATTTTAAATTAATATGTTTATTAATAGTAATGATTAATAATATACTCAATGGAAATGAACAAAAAATAACTGTATAATGGTTCACATTTTGTAGGTAAAAAATATGGCTTGTTAATGTGATTTCCTTCATAATTTTTTTTTTTTTATCCAGTGGTGTCTGTTTAAGAAAGAACAATGGAAGGATATGTATCACAATGTAAGATTTCAAAGAATGATAGTATTTATCATACTTGCAAAAGGCCATACATTACATTTTTTTCACATTTTATGATTTTAATACCAAATTATTCCCATTTATGTATCATTTCTTATTTATTCACTTGGACAACATATTTTATAATTTTATATCAATATAAATTTTATATATATATTATTTAGATTGATTCTTCTAACTTTTTATAAGCCCATCTCATTGAGTATGATTTAAATTGATGTTCCTTCCATTTTTAAATATTCTTTTTGTCTTTATCTAGTTTAAGACCAACTAGGTCTTCTAACAATACTACCCCATCAAAACCGTACTTTCTCCATTCTAACTTTCATTACTATCTACCATTAAGTCACATTTCTAATTCTTCAACTTTCGCATCTTTCTTCTTTAAAAAAATTATTAAATATTAAGGCTGAGTATAGGATTAAATCTCGGATTATTTATAATAAACTTATTATCCAACTTTTGTAAGAGTAAATTAGTTTGAATGGAGTGGAGTTTAAACCAACCATATCTAATTTATTGATTTTGGTTTGGTTGAATTAAGTCATTGGATAACTCGATAAAAAAAACACCTCTAATAATATAGATAAAAAGAAAAATCTTATTCACATATAATGAGAAAAAACAATAATTAAAGAGGATTAGAAGTAAAATATGTGAATAAAATCTTATTCACATATGACTAGCAAGTATATATATAGTATCTTTATAAAAATATGAGTTTTTGTAGATGAGAAGAAATATGAATTGATGTAAACACGTGTATTTCCTTCCACATAATTCTCGTAATAACTGTTACATGGTTTTTGTGAATTTTTGTATGACACTTACATAGATTTTTTATTGTAATTTTTTGGAAACCGCAGTAATATCTCATATTTATTACGATGATTGTATTATTATTGTTGTATGTCAAATATTTTCTATGACAGTTTTAAAACCGACGTTATATGCTCTTTAAAATTGTTGTAGAAAATGAATTTTTTACTAGTAACAATTATATATATGTTATGAACTTCTTTTGCTTCTTTACTATTGAAGAATTGACAAAAAAAATAATAAAGTAAAAATAATTATCTAAAATAATGAGAAATGAATAAAATCATATCTACACTAAATGACAAGAAGATCCAAATAACAAAATTTATCATAAACTTACTAATGTATAATTAGTGTAAGGTAATTCAAAGATTTATCTAAAATTAAAAAGATTTATTATAGATCAACGAATATTGAGGTATAACTACTGTAAGGTAATTTAGGATTACATGGCCTTTAGAATAAGCAAATGCAATAAAAATTCAATATTTTTTTTAATATTTACAAATGTAATGTAGTTGTTATGAAATTTTAATTATGTGTAATTATTTACTTTTCATTATATGTTCTAATTTACTTTTCTTTATAATTATATTTATATTTATTTAATTGTTGTTTGAAATTCTATTTTAAGATTTATGTAATTATATTTTTTTGGAAATTTGAAATTGAAAAGAAAATGTGTGATTTTATTTTTAAAATTAAAATTTAATACTCCTTTTGACCATAAATACTAAATATATTTTTTATGTGATTTTTATTTTTTTTGAAAAATTATTTAATTATTATATTTTTATTTTTTTAAAATTATTTAATTAATATTTGATATACAGTTGGTATAGATCCAACCACCTATTACCTAATGAAAATGAAAATGAAAATGGCTACAAATTTCTACTTTCAGAAGAAGATAAGTTACATTCACCCAATTCGTTGTAATCCCTAATTTATTGTATATAAATTTTTGTAACCTATTACCTAATGAAAATGAAAATGAAAATGGCTACAAATTTCTGCTTTCAGAAGAAGATAAGTTACATTCACCCAATTCGTTGTAATCCCTAATTTATTGTATATAAATTTTTGTTATTTATATAAATTAGAGTACCTGTATTCTTTTATTTATATATATATATATATATATATATATATATATATATATATATATATATATTGTAATGTTGCTTATAAAGAAATTTTTAAAACAAAAATGTTTATAATGTTTTTAATTTGTTTTCCTGTTTTTGTTATTTTCTTCAGTTTATACATTTTAAATATATAATACAAATATTCAACT
>Ga0209489_105441_pt1 | contig 22045 bp, 5 predicted proteins | sample SiratrowhiteBW_FD_187527 | JGI IMG/M metagenome (GOLD analysis project Ga0209489, IMG submission 187527) | Root nodule microbial communities of legume samples collected from California, USA - Siratro white BW (SPAdes) (version 2) | ecosystem: Host-associated > Plants > Roots > Nodule | place: USA...
TATATATATATATATATATATATAACCAATGAACTTGAGATTAAAGTTTTCTACAGGCATACAGATTCATAGAAGGAATGTATTTGATGGGGTTCAAGATCCATAATGGTGTTGGGAAGGCCTGTCAGAAGCTCAGACACAAACGGTTCATTTTCCCCAACCTGAAATACCAATCATTGTGAATTAGGGACTTATCTCACGTACTGAAGTTTATGCATAAGATAGCAAGGGATTATCTTATGTACTTAAGTTGTATGAAAGATTGTATGATAAAACGGATACATTTTTTGGACAGAAATATTACGAAAGGAAAACATTTGCAGCCAATTACCTGCGTGATCACAAATTTACGCTTGCATTTCTGAACTATTTTCAGAAATGTGTCACAAGCCATATCCTGAAACACAAAGAAACATGATTATAGAAAGTTTTAACAATTGAAGAGCCAAACAACAAAATAAACATAAAAAGTAAAGAGGTATTAGCTTAAATTAAGATTATATTCCACCAAACCACGATTTGTATGATAAGAAATAATATGCTAGCAAAAGTAGAGACAGAAAGCTTCAAAGTAGGAAAAAAAACCTGAACTCCAGGATGGGTCTCATGCATAAACTCAAACAACTTATTCACAACAGTTTTAAGGAATTTCCAATGAGCTCTTAAAAACCTTGGATACTGGCCGACAACATACCTGAAAAAAAAAAAAAACGTAAGAAAAAATAAAAAACAAAACAAAATACACATGGAAACAATTCTTACATGATATTACTTGCAATAACAGCTTTGTTATCTTTTCCCTTCGTGATTTCACATAGGTTTAATAGGTCACGAATAACCATAACCAAAAATCTGTTTTCCTGCAAAAGATTCAAGATAACTTAACTATAAATAGTGAATAAAACTATCAAACCTAATAAGAGAATGCCACAAAAAAACATATAATTAACGAAATTAAATCAGTTAAGAAAGTGATGCTATGCATGCATCAACCTCAGAAAAAACAAAATAGACTTAGATTTTGATACATATTGGTGTGCCAGACTAAAAAATTAATAAGTTAAGAGTAATTAATACTGTTAAAAGTAAAAACTGTGATATGATAACAATTAGCATATTACTACTCAAGCACAGCTTCTTTGTGCAGCTAACCTAAGCTTACAGTCCACGTGCCACCTTCCGGTCAGCGGAACAACATCATACCACCAACATTGCTCCCACTGACCTCATTAGTCCCTATTTGGATCATTCAGCCATTTCTTGTCATATCACTCATGAAAAATGTGTAACTAATTGTATGTGTTGATGACATAGTCATTACTCGGAATGATGGCACTAAAATTTATTAGCTAAAGGAGCATTTACATAATCACTTTCAGACCAAATATATTGAATGTATTAAATACTGTGAGTACCGAAGGTGATCAAAGTAAGGTATTGTATTTTCTCAAAGAAAATATGCCCTAGATCCTAAGAGAGACAGGTTTGATTGATTGTAGACCAATGGATCTATAACAGGAATTAATGGCAAAACAAAGTGAGCCCTAGAAAATATAGAAGATTTGAGGGAAAACAAGGTGATTGTTAGACAATTTATACAGGCTCCTCATCTTGATCACTGGAACATTGTTATACACAGGTACATGAAGAGGTTCCAGGACAAGGACTGCTCTAGGAAGATAAGGGAAACACTAAGGTGATTGATACTGTCATGTTGATTGGACAGCATCTCCGACATGCAAGTGACCTTCTACTGCTTAGTGTTTTCTTGGAGGCAATGTTGTTTCTTCGAAAAGCAAGAAACAGAATGTGGTTGTTCAATCTAATGTCAAAGTTTAGTGTAGGGCAATGACATCATTCAATTGTGAACTTGTGTAGATAAACCAAAACCTCCCAAAGCTAAAAGTGAGATTCAGCAAAATGAGCATGTACTTTGCACCTATAGGATTGAATCCAATCCTGTGTTTAAGTTAGAGAACCAAACATATAAAGATTGGTTTTCATTTGTTTGGGAAAAAAATTGATGTCCAAGGAAGTTTGCACGAATTTTGAGAGTTCCATTGATCAACTTCCAAATATTTTGACTAAGTCATTGAGAGGACCTTGAATTCAATATACAAGTTTCAAGCTTGGTCCATACAATCTGTATGCTTCAGCTTGAAGGAGAGTGTCAAAATTGTAAAAACTTCGTTTATTAGGTTAACTTTATAGAATGGGTTGACTTATACATTGTATTACCTATCTAACCTATGTGTAGGTTGATCTTTACTTTTGTTGTATATCTTGGATGTAAGTTTTCCTATAAATGAATGGATTATTAGCTAAGGGATCAAACAATCTCTCCTAAGCTTTTTTCTATCTCTCTCTTTAAGTATATTCAAGGCTCTTCACAACTCCATGTGATGAAAGTTAATTTAACAAAGAGAACACAGTTGTCCTAAAATTTATAATTAAAAAAAAATTAAAACTGACATTCTACAATTGGAACATAATATCATTTGATCTAGAGTGAAGTTTACAATACCTGTTCTTCCATCATGGAACCAGATATAGAACCTATTGCCCAGCATAGTGTATTTAAATTGTTCCATGTCCAATCCTCACCACTAAGCTGTTTGCTTAATTTCCTCAGCATCTGGAATTACAAAAGACCATTAGAAAAAAAAGGCCATATATATCAGCCCAAACACAAACAATTGCATCATAGGTAGCCTTTACATCTAAACCAAAAGAGTTACAAGCTATATCTACAGCTTATTCAGTTTGACTTTAGTCCATTAATATTATATTTTAATAAAATTGATACCCTGGTTTTACCTCAGTAAATGAAAGTTTGGCTCATATTTATAAAACAATATTGAATAATATGACTGTATTTCACAACAAAACAACCAAAGGATTTCTCAGATCCACATACCTGTTTTTCAGTATCATCATGGTCAAGATGTGACAAATAAATAAGGGTCTCCCTCATAATCTGTATAAAAAACAATGACAAGTGTGAGTTACATATCGGATCAAACTCTAATTAGATATTATTAGGACTTTAATTCTACCTTTTTTAAGCAGCATAATTACTTTTCACTAGCTTTTGATTTGGATTGCATTAGAATATACATATCTTTTGTTTAAATTTCACTATAAGTTAAAATAATATTTCTATCAGTATTGAATCAGAGTACCAGAATCTAGAGTAGTAATCTGGTATTTTTTCCAGTGATAAAGTGACTCCAATTAACTAAATATCATGATCAATATTATATGTAACCAATCTATTAAAACACTATTCTGAGGATAAAATTGAAGACAGTTTTTAATGTGTAGATATATAGATATGAATATTCGACACTGACTTCCAGCAGAATCAAGATGTCATCTTCTAACCTTGTACTGAACAAGAACATCATTGTCCTTCAAGGTTTCACGAACGATGTTCCCATTTTCATCTTCAACTATGAGAACTTCTTCAGGTTTTGCCATTCGACAGATCATGAGCATTCTCAACTTTGACATGGGACCTGCATACAGCTGTCGGCGCTGAAGAAGCTGAGAACCGTGTCCATCAACCATACCAGGGAGCATTGCTGGTACCTACTTATTCCATTGATGAAAATACATCAGTAACACTTACGCAATAGTATACTGCCACTGTTTGCAAATAAGATACAAGCACACAAGACAGATAAAAAATATAAGAAGAATTACGTTGATTAAAATATTTATGAATGAAACACATGATTCATACATTACTTAACCCGACATAGTATAATTACATTTCAAGACCTACAGGTCCAACTATATCGTCATACTTGAAAATGAACTCTCCTAAAAATGAGTGAAACACAGAGAGAAAGTCACAAGAGAAAACAGACTACTAAACATTAAAAACTGTTTAAAAGTTAAACAAAAGAAACAAATAAGTCACCTAAGAAAATGAGTAAAGTATAATTGTGGAGAAAAAGGTGAGCGAAAGAAGTGAAACTATAAGTAGAACAATTAGTATCAAGCTGATTGCCTTACTTATAAATTTACTTGTTAAATTAAGTGCTTTAACAACAATGTATCTTATCTTAACCTAATAACAATACGCTATTAAATTAAGACATTGTTGTGAACAATAAGCCCAAGATCAACAATGTAGAAAAAACTTAAATAATTTATTCATAGCACATTTTTCAGTATGATATTATATACCAACTCAACTTTTGCTAAACAAGTTTTTCTGTTAAGAAAAAGATAATTGTTAATCCTTGATTTTAACAATCAATGTGGCAGCATTAGAGAGAGATCACCTGAAGTCCCATCAGGGTTGCTGCAGCAGCAGGATTGTCCAAACTTCGGTGCGGTTCAAACAGCTCCGAGACCAAGGAATTCCAGTAGTCCAAACAGACCTGTTATTTTTTATTAAAATCAGGAATATAAACCTAGAGTTTTAGAAAAGGCAATAGTGGCACACAAACTAAACCAGAATGCACATGTAGGCTAACATATTGCGAGGGAGTGCAGAAGACATCTATAAGGCAAATATAAAATGAAACAAACATTCATGACAGAAGAAATATGCAAAAGGAAGAACATTTCAATACAGCATACCTTAAAAACCTCAGTATCATCCACATAAGAAATGTTGATGAGATATTCAAGGCCTACTAGTAAAGCAGCTATATTCTCTTGAGTGGATTCCAGGATGCGAATGTGAACCTGCATAAACAGAAAGGTACCTTAATACTGTTAGAGATAGCAAAACCTTCAACAAGAAACCAAAAAGTGGTACATAGAAAAAGGGAAGAGGATCAGAAATGAAAGAGAAGCCATCACCACGAGAAAGGTCAAGTTGTTTCATAATAGAAGCATTTGTGCTAATATAATGTACAATGTTCTCAAAGCTATTTGATGATTATGTATTCACAAAATAACCTTACAAACGATATATAGAAAAAATGAAACTTGCCTTGTAAAAGGATGTCAAGAAAAGTGCCAGATTCTGTATAAATGCCTACAAAAAAGAAAAAAGGGTCAGTCTAATACTTCAGAATTAATGAGGCAAATTAGGCATCTTGTTTGCACAACAACTCACTTGTTCCTCAGTTGAACCCTTTGAATATGCCTCAGGAATATCTGAAGTTGGTGGGAGTATACTCTACATTAAACACGACAATATCCAAAATCAATAAAACAAATAAATTTAATATAACCAAATGATTAAGAATGCAGTATATTTTACAAAAAAGGGAGATCAAAATACACCTGCAACTGGACCATGAATATGTTATACATCTTGACATACTGCACATCATAATAATTTCCAAATTGAAGGGCTGCCACCTGCAATAATAAATAGTGAATTATTCATGTCGAAAATCTCAGAGAAAGGCTTAAGGCAATTAAGGAAGGAATATACCTCAGTTAAACATTGCAGTGTCAGGTTCCTATATGCCGGGAGTGGGAAAAATTTTAGAAGCGTCTCAAGCTGGTGAGGTACATGAAGCAAACTTCAGTTTATGAAATCTTCAAAAACAAGTACATTGTAACTAAAAACTTCACCTACCAATGGTGATTCAAATATATAACCCAAGGGAATCCATGATAAAAAGGCATGCAGTGTAGATAGAGTAGCACGTATGAGTTCAGTCCTTTGGGAGGCTGATAACACATACAAGCATAACTCATGAATGAGTTGAAATTCACTGCAAAAAACAGTGTAAATATTAGCAATGAATATACACTTCAGACATAGTAAATGTAGAAAATCACATACAATCACTTAATACGTAACTATAGATTTACACCAAAGGAATTTGAGAAAATATTTCCAATTTAGAAATAATAAAGCCATATGCTAATGTGTGGTTATAAACCTGAGCAGTAAACTATTCTTAAACCTTTTTGTTGTTTTCCAAAAATCATTTCAGTTCCGAAATAGACAATCCATTGCTAATAAAAAAATAACATCATTTTATGTCAATCAATCCAATCTAACCCTTCAGTTAATTCACTAATTATTAACAACTGAAGCAATACACCAACCATATTATCATCAATAATTCTACCTAACAACTACTACAAGCAGATTTTATCTCTTGAAATTCTTAGAGTCGCTAAATCTCACAGAGGTGAACCAAAAATAATATAGTATCCCAACTAAAAAAATAAAACAGGCAAAAACCTTACAAATCTACTACTTTAAATCAGGCCATTAAAATTCAATCTTTCAGACACCAAACACAAGATAAAAATGAAATGTCAAGCACAAAAAGGCAGATAGTTCTGCTCTATCGACATTAATCACCTGTTCAAAGATTGTTTAAGCTCTTTTATCTTCTGCTGGGTCATCTCGCCTCTTGAAAAATCAAAAACCTCTTCACTCAGAAGCTGTAAGGACATTTTTTAGGTTAGTAATTTACATCAGGTCAGAATCTAAGGTTAAGTAGGATGAACTTACTTTCAATATAGCCATACAATTCTCACAAATTGTTTCACTAGTTTTAGCTGCAGAGACAAGGTCTGGAATAAAACTTCGCCATCTTGCCGGCCATTCATGCTTCAAAATCTGCATCAGGCAAACCAAACATTACAGAGACTTGAGTAGTGTACAAATTCATGTATACCAAAAGCTGACAAAATAATGCAAATGCTTCTGAATACAAAATTAAAAAGTGAAAATGTGAAATATACGTCTAAAAGAAAATTATAAGAAAACTGCATAGCAGACCTTTTCATCTTGATATATAAGCATGAAAGTATTAAGCTTCTCAAACACACATGCACATTATCTATATGTATACATAAGAGGGGGCAATTTCCTATTCATGAATAGAGAAGGAAAGTTCGAATCATATGCACAAAATAACATATTTGAAGAATCAAAAGAATAACCCAAACAACTTGAAAATTAGGTAATCAGATATGGAGAAGAAAAACAGACAAAACATTCTTAAAAGGCTTGAATTTATTTATGGAAAAATATGGGATAAAACATATGTGATGAACAATGGATTGTGAGACTGGTAATTTAATCAGAATAATCAGACCAAATAACAGAACAGAACTACCATTTTACCTGAACTAATATAATATTGAGTTTGTTGACATACAGCCTTTGTGCTCGAAATGAAACATCATTGCTAGAAAGCTACGAAAGAAAAGTCAATAATGAGATAAATGATGCAGACAAGCTTAGTGTCCTTAGAGATAAAAGAAAAACTGAAAAGGTCCAATTTCTGATTTCTTTACAATGTCATACCTGTACAATGACATCAGAGATGAAATTTTTCATTCCATCTCGCTGCTCAACAGGTAATGCATTCCACCTATACTTAATTACACCTTCTAGAACCTGAAGGTACAAAAATAAAAGAATATAACAATAAATAAAGTCATCTTTAATCACATTATCAAGAAATAGGAAACTTATTCAACACCTGACAAATCTTGCTTTCCAAGTCACTGTTCAAATATAGTTTAAATCAGTACTCAAATCTAAAGACTGGTTTTGCCATAAGCCTCTTGACAACTGAATTCAAGACCTATAATACAACAATTTTTCCTACATGCACTCAAAGCATACATAAGTACATGTAAAGCACCTTAATTAAAATGTTTTTAAAGCATCCTATCATATGCAACATCCAACTAATATTATCAACCTAGAACCACTTCAAATTTGGTATTTCAGAAACAATTCCACTAAGAAGGTTAATCTGAGGAGTACTGGCCTCAATTCCCTTAAACAAGGTATTAAATTTGAACCTTGTGAATGGAAAAAAGTGGTTAGAAGGGGACATCATACTAAAGATAGTCAGTCATCTCATTAGTCAGTCAACGGAGATTAATGAGAAGCCAAGCCAGTGAGTGCTCTGTACCAATAACATGGTTATCCAAAAATTCCCATAAAAAATATTCTAAATTCAAGACAAAGTTCTATTAGTCAGCTATGAAACTCACATTTGTTGTTCTAGCTACAGACTAGTTAATACTACACCCGAAGAACACTACAGGCATTCCTATTGAAACTCACCCATTACTGAAAATCACAAATTCATACTCCAGAAGTTCATTTCCCTCACAGAAGAAACACAGACACACATAGTTAAAAGAACCAAACCTGTAAGGCAAAGAACTTAGTGTTCAGATTTTGAGTATTTTGCAAAATATGCATGACTTGTAGCCACATATCAGGATTGTTTTGCAAGTCCCGTAGAATCTGATCAGCAGCATTTCTCTGCATCATTAGTGTACAAAATCCGTCAGGTTAAGAGCAAAAACATGGCCTTGCTTAGTAGTAGCACATTCTCTAAATGAAACATTATTTTAAGTTACAGCATTAACAATTAACTACACTAGTCAAAGAAACGCACAATATAATCAAACAGTTACAACCTAATAGTCTCGGTTTTACTCCACATTGCACATATTAACAAAGAGTGGAAACAGAACGGAATAACCAGCAATCAACCGGAAAAGAGACAGTTAATTGAATTGAGTGATTAAACCCTAAGTGTGAGTGCGAAGTGTTCGAAGGAAACGAGAGAGTGTGAGACAGACCTCTTCCTTAGATCCGGTTCCGTAGAAGGCAGCGACGGTGGCATCAAGGAGGGGAACGTCAATCGGCTGGCTCAAATCCCGGAGCTTCTCGGCGGCCATGGAATGAGAGTGATAAAACCCTAGAGTGAGTAGTGTACGGCCAGGAGCAAGAAAAACCCTAGAGTAGAGCGCGAGAGAGAAAGAGAGAGAGATATTTCAGGGAGAAAGAACTGCCTTAGACTTTTTATTTTTATTATTGGAAACATTAAAATAAATGATTGTGTATATTTATAGAGGGAGATGAAAAAGACAGCTTGAATTTGAAGCAGAGTTTGAAAGAAAGGAAGAGAGGCTCACTCAAGGGACGCTGTTGATTTGATTTTGATGCCGTGGGAAGCTATGGGCTGTGTTCTGCATTAAATTTCTTTTTTGTTGGCCCATTATTCTGCCCCACTTTATCTTATTTATGTTGGTAATAATCATGAAAATTATATTATTTTAATTATTAATTATTGCTAAATTAATTTAAGTTGTGTTGGTATGTTTCTCCTGCACTCAATTAAAAATGAAAAACATAATACAATTTACTTTGTTGATATTTTATGACATTAGAAAAAGTAAATGTTTAGACATGACTGATTTGTGAGAAAAATAAATTTAGTATGATTTGAAAAATAGAAGCACAAATTCAGCTTAAGTTAGTTTGTACATTGTTGTACACAAAAATAAAGGTTTCTCCAGTTAGACACATCAACATCCCGTAATAAATAAAATATAAGAAACTAGTCATTATAAAAAAAATAAACCTTATAAAACTTATCAAACAAACCACAGATCAAATTAATAGAATAGAATGAATTAATATACATTAAAACAAATACCATAAATACAATAACTGACATGTATCTTTTTAAACACAACCCTCAGCAGGAGATTCAAATTCATAAAACATAATAAAAAAATATTATTGAACTTTAATTACAAACATGGAATCTAGTTTCACAACCCTTGTAAATAAAAATTAAAATACCAACTAAAAAGATGAACCTGTTCAATACAAAGATTGAAAAAGTCTGTGAATTTCAAAATTAAAAAAAATAAAAAAATTAAAATTAAAATACCAACTAAAAAGATGAACCAATTCATTACAAAGATTGAAAAAGTCATGAACTTCAAAATTAAAAAAATAAAATAAAAAAAAAGAATAAAAAAAAAAACTACAGTAGTAATCCATTAATTTTGTTGAAAAGCAAGAAATTTGAAATTGGTCCACACTAACTGACAATCATCAATGAATCTCCCTTATCAGTTATGTGTGTTTTTTATATTATGTATCCTAAGCTCGTCAAGTGATATATTCCTTCATTTTCAGATATACATTCCAAAACTATCTATTTTTTCTTTAATATTTTTTTTTTTTTAATATTCTTGAAATGTTTACTCACACCTATCTAAAAAGTATCTAATATTTCTTTTTGTTGAACACCTAGTAATAATATCTGTAAGTTTGTCTTAAAAGCTTATGAGCAATTATATTCTGCTTCAGGCTACAAGAAGATTTAAAGTACATATTTCTACATTTATTATTTGAAGAGAAACTTTTGTTAAGATCACAGATATATCTTCTAAATTATGATGACAATTTATTGAAGGGCACTCATGCCATGACACTGAAAAAATCATAATGGCCAGTGGTGTTGAACCCGTGAGTAGGTCAGAGTTTGCCTCTAAAATTTTGACACAATTGAGAACAGAATCCCGAGTTGTTTATTTTTTCAGATACTCTTTTAAGAAATTGATAAAAAGCAAATATTTATTATTTTAAAGTTGAGATTATCATTAATCTTGAAAATTATAATCTCAGTATTCTTGGAAAGGATTACAAGTAAGGGAACACTTAATAATCAGTTTTCTATGCATAAACTCAAAAGAAAAGCAAATACTAAAAAGAAAAATAAAAACAAACAGGCAATGTTCCATGAATAGGAAACAAAATTACATAAAAAAATGTTGATATTTTGGCTCTAGCTCATTAAATAAAAGCAGTTAAATGATGATAATAAAATAAGTCAAATTACACAAGCAATTTTATATCAACTGCTAATGAAAAAAGACAACAAAACTGGCTATAGGATGGTAAGTGAGAAGAATTGTTTTTCTACTCTTTTAATTGCAATTTTTTTCTCTCTTTTTGAACTCCAAACACTTATGTTTGTTTACTTTATGGATCCACTGCGTATGGATGAAACCTTGCAAACGCCAGCTGAGGTGGTGAGTGGAACATCTTTGTAGCATGCTACCAGATCCTCATTAGTGTGAAGATCAACTTGCAAAGTTTCCCAAACCTTCTTCTTTGGATTTAAGAGTTCATCAGGATTACCTTCACTCCCTGGGAATGTAATCCTTTCTCCAACTTTAGCAGAACTGGGAGGCTCTACCAACTCAACCTGGAGGGAGCACAACAATCAGATATTTAGTTCTCTAACACCTCAGTGGAGAAACAATTGAAAGGAACACAAAAAAAAATTGAAGGGAGGCAGGAGAAGATTGCATAACAAAAATCAAATTTATCAGCAGACTATAATATATATATATATATATATATATATGGAACAATACAAATTATGAAGACAAATATATATCAATATCGGATATCTTATAATCACAAACACTCAACACACGTGATCACACTAATTCTTATAACCATAAGATTAGCTTTACTAACACCAAAATAACAGGGCAATTTAGAGTGCTGTCAAAATAGAGCAACACTCCAGGTACATAGATATTGTATTTTTCCTTACCTTGGAATGATCATCATTTGAAGCAGCAAGAACCATTGCTTGGGATTTAATGCCTCTCATGGATGCTGGCTTTAGGTTACAAAGAACACAGACCTTTCGGTTCTGAAGAAAGTCAATCGTATTAATTAACCATTAGTTAAAGAAGTACTTGCACAACTTGCTAAATTAAGTCTGGTTAGGCATCAATTAAAGAAGTACCTGCATTTCATCAAGTGGTATGTATTTGACAAGCCCACTGACAACAGTTCTAGTCTGTTCTTCACCAACATCAATCTCTTCAACATATAGGGCATCTGCATCAGGATGTTTTTGAGCTTTTGTTATAAGGCCAACCCGGATATCAAGCCTTGTGATGGTAATATCTGGTTCAGGGGCTGCTTTGTTTTTGGCTTCATTTGATGATTTTGCTGGTTTTTTCTTTCCATTGCCCTCTGTAATAAACAATAGTCCTACCATGTATAAGTAATCTTGAACAGTTCTGTTATATATTGGAGAAAAATAATGCACTGCAAAAATTGAAAACTTACTCAAGCTTAAATAATGGTTCAAGCATGCTTGGTTAATGGTTAATATGTAATAATCAAGAGTGAAGATGTTAAACTAACTACTAACATACAGATAATAAAGTAACCAATAAACTCATGCGGCTAAAACAATGAGGACTACAACAATGAGGTTGATATGTGATAATTAGGTTGTCTTACATATCATCTATAACCTAATATTTCAAGAGAGGATCACCAAACATATTGAGGTTGATTTGAGTTGGGAGATATTACCACAAGCATCATCAACTCTAGTGAGGAGTTGACATATGTCTTCACCAAATCTATAACAGGGGCAGGGGAAGAATTGTTACGGGTGACTTGAGGGGAGTGTTGAAAATTAGAGTAATATATTTTGTTTATTAGTGTAGACATGTAATCTTTATTTAAGAGGAAACAAAATATCCTTTATTCATGCGTAAAGGATGTAATGAGTCTATACAAATTGAAAGCCATTATGCATTTAAATACCCAATATCTAGTCCAATGTCTATGCATTCTCCAACTTGACAAGATCCTTATTAAAATTAAGGACTTGTTATGATGATATTTTGTAATTCTTTCTAAATTATTTCCTTAATCATAAGATTATTGTGAATGAGACATAAATAACTTGCATACATCTAAACATGATGCATATTTAGCTATGAACCATTGAACTAACTCAATTAAGAATTCCTAATAGTTAGGATTACATTAAACTACAAATAGAAATTTCTAAAAAAGAAATGTAGAGTATTTGGCTTTCCATTCAGAAAGAGTCAAATGAACTTTCAATTCAAAGAGTCTACATCCATTTATTGGAGTATTGTTGTTTTTTTTTGGCTAAAAAATTATAAGAATGAAATAAAGAAAAGTATGTCACAAATGTGAGACAACATTGGACTATTCAAATTTGTTTTCATGCTCCAAAAGGCCATTCTAGGCAAAAATACAAGTTTAAACCAATTATTTATAAATACTTTTAAGAAAATATATTGTAGGGATGAAAAAGTAATATAGGTATGATCAAACAACTTTTTTAAAGTGGTTTAGTGCTTTCTATTTGAAATTTTCTTTTTCATTTGCATGCATCCACATAAAAAAATTTGATGTTTCTTGAACTGACATTGTGTAAACTAATAAATTTTCTTACTTTAATGTATAGAATATTTTGAGCACAGACTATATCTTTTATTCAACTAAACGTGTCATAAACACTGGCTTTGAATTATCACTTTTGCAGGGAAGCTGTCTACCTAAGTTATTATATGATAATACCACATTGTCTGACTTTGTTTTCCTTCTGCTTAACCTCAAAAACACTCATTAAAAATGCAGATGCAGGATAAAAGACCTGAAACTTTTGTTTTCTTCAGTTGCTCAGCAACCTTTTCAGCTTCGACCTCAGCTCGCACAATCCTATCAGCCTGACTTCCAGCGAACTTCTTCCTGTAGAAGTCCACTTCTTCATCTTTCTGGTCAACAATTTTGAAAACATGAATCTCAATAAGGTGAAAGCACACCTAGAATTGCTTCACTATTTTTTCTGAAAGAAGGCAACTTACCAGCTCCTTGAACAATGGCTTGGGTGTTCCAATTTTATGACCAGAACTTACGATATCCCAAGGTCTTTTTACCCTATCAACATCTCCTTTATCGTCACAAAGTGAGACATGTGTCTCCACAGGCAAATTTAGTTGCTTAAATACCTTAATGCCAGACAACAGACAAGAACTGAGAACGTCTTGAAATACTTAACATAATTAAAACGTACTGTCAAGCACAATATATGTTTACAGGGAAGTTAGCTTACTTCGAGAGTGAAAGATGGGATAAAAGGTTCTAGTAAACATGCGAGAACGTATACAATCCCAACTGCAGTTTTCATGACAAGGGAGCAGAGAGACTTGTTTTCCTTATAAAGGCGCCAGAATTGAGCTTCCTGTAAATTTAATTGCACAAGATTCAGAACATAGGCAGCCATATAACATGAATATAATACAATATATGATATGAATTGTATTTTCAGGTGCAACACAACAGCTCCAAAGTTACCTGGAGATATGCATTTCCCTCGCTAGATATGCTCATTGCAGTTTTCAATCCTTGCTTTAGTTTAACCTAAAAAGATTGCAGAAAGAAATACCATCAAACTGTGTAATATTTAGGTTAAAACAAAAGACAGTGTACTATAGTAATTTCTATTTAATATATCATGTCTCAAGAGGATAGACTACCTTCTCCATTGCTTCTATGTATTGGTCTATATATGCAGCAACTTTATCAGCTAAATTTTTGGTCAGGTTATGGGAGTCACCACTTACATCATCAGGAATGGAGGGGATAATGGAATCATATCCTTGACCTTTACAAGACAAAGTCATGTATGATTTAAACAACAAGAATAAGCAGTAAATGAAAAAAAATTAATAAACAGCAGGAACAATGAATAAAGTAATGGGCATAGATCTTAAGACTTTCCAAAAACTGTGAAAAAGGACAATTATTTATCAATAGCTCCAAGATATATACAGTCACAACACTAATGATGTAATTTCAAAGGATTTGTAGCAGCTAATCAGTAGACACTTGAAGGGGAAAGAGTTCAACCAACCTGCAGGTTTGGCAACAAAACTCAATACCCGGTTGATGAAGTTGCCCAAATTATTCAGTAATTCACTGTTTAATTTAGCTTGCAAATCAGGCCATGTAAATAATGTATCTGATACCTACATCGCATAAGCACATTCAAATGAAGAAAGAATAGAATATCCTTAATGTTTAACAAGAGACAAGACAGATAGGCAAAACAGAACTCATGAAGTTTGTTTAAATGAAATTACCTCAGGCCTATTTGTGAGCAAGTAATATCTCCATACTTCAACTGGAATATCTGTATCTTTCACGTCATTACCAAATACCCCGATACCTTTGCTCTTGGAAAACTTCCCTAAATAATTTTTCAATAGATTTAGTTACTTCATAGTGTCTAAATGCCAACCATATTAACTTATAACCCATGGGGCATTTCAATTGAGCTAAGTATTTGATTCCTAACTAGTAACCTTGTAAGTTTTTAAGTGATTATGGAGAAGTGAAGAGGGGATGCTTTTAAACTTTCAGGTTCAAAAGTTGATTTTATCTCGTGCAAAATTTTGCTTATTTTACATCTTTGATTCATTTTATTCTTCTATCTATAACTGTTCTTTTTAGAAATTTATAATAACAACTGACAAACCATTGAAAAACAGATAACTAACCTGCTTCATAATTTAAGTATTCGGTAACACTGATAGTCTTCATTAAAGTCCAATTCTCACCAGTTCCAAGTAGAGTAGATGGAAACATCACCTGAAGAATAAATTCCCTCAGGTTAGAGTGAACTTTTAACTCAGCTGGAGAATTACAGATCAGTGAGGGAAAATGATAAAAAACAAGATGCTGGATACATTGTCCTAAGTAAACACAAGCACATAATGGCATACAAATCCTCAAATTGTATAAAGACAACAACTTACAGTGTGGAATGGCACATTATCCTTGCCCATAAACTGATACAGATCCACATTCTCTGGGTTTTTCCACCATTTCTCCCAATCACGTGTGTAACACGAAGTGATTGACACATATCCAATTGGTGCATCAAACCACACATAGAAAACCTTCCAATATCACAAAATTGAGCACAAACTACAAAATTAATAAATGAAAAACAACTAAAAATTTTGGAAAAATCAATAGAAAACTGACCTTGTCTTTGTATTTTTCATGTGGAACGGGAACCCCCCACTTTAGATCCCTCGTAATACAGCGTGGCTTTAGTCCTTCTCTAAGCCATGAATTTGTTGTTTGGATGGCATTCTGACTCCATCCACCAGCCACAGACATCTCAGCAATGTATTTTTCCAATCTGTCCTTCAATAAAGGGAGTTCAAGAAACAAATGGTCTGTATCCCGAATTCGAGGAGTTTTCTGACAAACCTGTTATGGATGTCAAAAATCTCATTAAGAAACCAAATGCCATCTACCCCAACCATAAAATTGTACTAGTACGTTAAAAGTAAATGAACATGTGTGCTCCAGAAAGCCCCACTAAAAGAAAAGGTATAAAAAAGAACCAAAGAATAAAACTCACAAAGGGAAAACAAAACTAAAAGAACAGAGAAAAAGTACTAAACCGAAAGCTACTAAAAATTCCAATAAAGAAATTCATTCAATTCCGTAAGATTGTCCATCACAACCACAACTAATGCTTTGTCAAATAGGAATAAAATCATTAATTAATAAACCAGCGAAACCTGGAGTTAAATTTAAAAAGTGAGGCGGGTTAATACCTTGCATCTGGGACTTTTCAGTTCTGTTGGATTCAGAAGTTTTCCACACTTCTCACATTGGTCTCCTCGAGCAGAATCATACTCACACCCCGGAGTCGGGCAGGTTCCCTCCACAAGCCTATCAGCTAAGAACCTTTCACACGTGTCACAATAAAGCTGAAACACAACACGCATTCAACAATCACATCCTTGAAAATATTTGAAATCGGAAAACTACCCTTACAATTTCAAACAAATAGGAGAGAATAACAACGCCAACAGGAAAAAAAAAATAACTAGATAAAGTTCGGCCAAACAACCTGCTGCATTGTGTTTTCGGAGAGCCACTTGTTGTCAAATATTTTTTTAAAAATTTGTTGACAAACTTCAGTTTGCTGAGGGCACGATGTCCTCCCAAATTCGTCAAAACTTATGTTGAACCAATCATACACCTCCTTATGTATAGCATAGTATCTAAACACACACACACACACAGAGTCAGATTTTTATTGAAATTTCGCTGAAGCAATGAGTGACTGGAAGAGAAGTTCACAACAATAGACTTGCAAATCTAGTCCAACACAACATGAAATATTCAATTGAAACAATCCTTTGAATATAAGCCAAGCTAAGCCATTAAACCTAACCACATACCGAATGAACAGAACAATCACGTGAAGATAATATAATACTGAGTATGCAAAGATATATATGTAACACAGACTAATTTTTAAGAAAACAATAAAGAGAAACCCATACTTGTCACAAATCTCCTTGGGAGAGCACTTTTCTTCCATGGCTTTAGTCTCTGTCGCGGTTCCATACTCGTCAGTACCGCAGATGTAAATAGTGTTATAGCCCCGCATCCGACAGTAGCGAGCGAACACATCGGCGCTCAGAACGCCTAGTCAAAATCAAACAACGTCGTTAATCTCTCGGCGACGGAAGCAAGATAAATACACAGATTCAATCGTGGATTTGAATCGACGAAAACAAAATTGAAGGAAGCAATGAAACGACGAATAATGAGAGAAGAGATAACGGAACGCACATCCAATGATGTTTCCGAGGTGCGGAACGTTGTTCACATAAGGCAGGGCACTGGTGATTAGGATGTTGCGCTTTCCTTCGACGGGAAGCTTCGGCGTTTTCGCATTTTGAGCCATTTCCGGCGTTCGGCGGGGATATAAGCAGTTCCGGCAGCCGCGAGAGTGATGGAAACGAGGGCAACGCCGGCGGCTGAAGAATGTGTCTGAATAGTGACTAGGTATAGTTAATGGTAAAGCACGCAGTGCCTCTTAAGCTATTTTGTTGAACCGTGCATAGCAAGGTTATGCTGAGATCATTTTATTTATGTTAAATTAGAAAAGTTTAAATCACTTAATTTATTACTAAATCAACTTTTTTTATGACCTATAAAATATAAACTAAAACAACAAATAGAAAACACACACACATATATATATATATATATATATATATAAAATAAAAACAATATCTTAGTTTTGTTATAATTTAGTAATAAATATAATTTAAATATTATTTTATAGAAAATATAGAAAGTGTTTAAAAGTCGTTGCTTACTCTTTTTTTTTATGTTTTCAAGTTAAAGTAATTTCTTTAAATGTATGATTGATTTTGAATTAAAAATAGAATGTCTATTTATCTGTGAAATAATTTAACATGTAAGTTGTTTTTTAAATAATTCATTTTAAAATAGAAATAATCATATTACAGTTAAATATATAAAAAAATTATGAAAATAATCAAATGTTAATTAAATTTTTAATTAATTTTATACAAAGTTTACATTTATTTACAAATTTTCATTTGAATTATTTTCATACTACTTATAATTAACATTTTTATTCGAATCGAACCTGAAGATTTATTGATTTTAGTCAATGTAATTTAAATGTATTTTTATTAAAGGAGAAAAAAAACAAAGTTAACTAATAAAAACAAAAAATTGGTATTTATCGCGAACAAAAATATGTTTAACCTAAAACTACTTCTTAACAAAGTTGTCTAAATCAAACATAAAACTCGTTTATTATGAATTAGTGCAGTGGGTAGGGTGTTGACTAAAAAGAGTATGCGTTAATTATTTTAAGAGACCTCGTTAAAGCATAATAGTTTGACATAAAATGTAAAATTTTAAGTTATAAGAATAAAAAATATTTTTAGAAATTTCTAAAATATTAAAAATATGAATAAAACTTATTAAAATATGAGTATAATAAGTTTATTAAATTAAAATAAAATCTAAAAAATAATATGATAGAATGAGATGAGATTATGTAAAGTAAAATAAAACTAAACAATATAAATATTGCATTCCAGATTATTTAAGTCTTTTTCGTAGCAGAGGTGATGTATTTATTCTAACATAATATTATGCCTATTTTTTATTCACTTTTTTTTCAATGCTTGAAAATTTAGCTTACAAAATAGGTTTAACAGATAATTTATAGATCAAATCACTCTATTTAACAGTTAATTTTGTTATACTACTTAATTTAAAAATAATAATAATTTATTTAATTTTAAATTTATAATTATTTACTTTTAGTTTCATTTGTTTAGCATTCATTTTTTTTTTCAATGCTTGAAAATTCAGCTTGCAAATTAGGTTTGATGTTAAAACATTTTCCTATATTTATATATCAAATCACTGTATTTGGCAATTAAAATATTTTTTATTTATACTACTTAATTTTAAATTTATAATTTTTTATTTTTAATTTCATTTTAACTAAGCCAAAATAACTTGTTGGCTCGTTATAAAACTAGACCAAACTAAAAAAAAAAAAAAATATTGCATTTTAAATATATAATGTATTTGTCCATTTAAAATATGTAATGTATTTGAATATATAACTTTTAAAGAGTAATTAATATTTACCGATGACTTAAAATATTTTATAACAAAAATATGTAGATAGGGAATCTTAAATTAAAAATGAAAATTATAAGATTAATGTTATCATTTAAATTATATAATTTTGAATTTCAACTAAAAGAAAAAAAAAATAAATTTTTTCATTCTCTCCCTTATTTCATATTTATGTTTATTCTCTTTATACTCTCCTTTTCTTTCTTATCGTATCAGCTGATATATAATTAATTCAACCTTAATTAGAGCATGTTAGGTGGGGCATCATTAGCTCAAATAAATTTCTTAGAAATATTTGTTAAGATTCTTTCGAAATAAAGTTTTTTAATCAATATTCATTTTCAATTAATGTTGAATATAACTTTTTTTTGTTAATATCAACTATAGTTACTTTTTTTCTTCAACATGGATCAAAATTGTTTTTTAATAAATGTTTGAAATGTGTTTTTTTTTCTTACACCGATGTCACTGACACAATAAGTTTTTTTTTAATTAATATTTGTTAGTTGGGTTTATTTTTTTTGTCTATGTTATTAAATTTATCGATGTTTTTTTAAACAGTATTGACTAGGAAACTTTCCATCAACATCACTTAAGATTGATTTCGATTAATGTTAGATGGTTGTTAAAAATTGACTAAAAGAAAATTTCAATTTATAGTAGGAAAGAAATAATGATATTAGTCAAAGTAATTATAGTCAACATGATGAAGATAATTCATATTTAAAAATAACCCTCTTAAGTGTGACTACAACAACCATGAATAATACATTAGAATGATAATTTTGTGTGGAAGTTTTGAAATTATTTTGACCGCGTTATAAAAGCAAACATATACATCAATGATAAAAAATAACGAATAAGTGAAATTTCAATAATACAGATATTAATAGATTAATTAAAATCTATTAAAAATATTAAAATAAAATGCACTTCAAGCTTAATTATAATGAAAAAATAAAAATAAATAACTTATTCTTGGTTGTTTTAAATTTGTATCTGTACTTTCATGGACGTCATTGTTCATCCCAGTTTAATTTGCTTTATTCATACTTCCTGCTGTTGATAAAATTAATCAACAAGATAACTAATTAAATAGACAAACAATAATTCATTAATTTGAACAATGTACTCCAATTTTTATTGCTTGAAAGATCTTATTATTCAACAATTTCGGGTCAACTCAAAAGACATTAACTATTAGAAAAGTACAGTTTCGTAAAATTATTACAAAAATATTTAAACTTTTTAACCAAGGTAAATTGTGTTGTTGTTCCTTAAAATATATCCATTCTTTTTTTATTTTAGCCCGATTAAAAATAACTAGTTTTTAATTCTCACATATGTAGAAAATAAGGTATATTCAAATAATTTGGTTTAAAACGAGAGCAATAATAACGAGAAAATTAAAATGAATATATATATATATATATATATATATAGATAGATATATATATATATATATATATATATATATATATATATATATATATATATAAACATTCTATAATAAAATAAAATTATATTTTGAATTTAAACATGATTATTCCTTTTAAATTTATTGTCATGAAGTCTTGTGAAATTATTTCAATTTTACAAAGAATCTTGGGAAAAAAGTTATAAATTATAGAATCATGATATTTTAATTAAGAAAAATTTAAATTATATAAGAATAACTACGAGGATTTTTAACAAATTTGAAAGTTTATTATTATATAATTTTTATTAAGTTTGTTTATATTACTTAAGTGTTGAGCTAATCACTCAAGTGATTATATTTATTATAAATATAAACATTGTTGTTCAAATATCAATTTGTTCTCTTATGTAATATGATTGATTACATGTGAATTAAAATATCAAACAAAATTATATTTCATTTAGAATTCTTTTGCTTTAATGGCAAGGAGATATAAGTTGAATATATATTTTGTAAGTTATTAACTAGAGACAGTAAGTTAATGTGTAATGTTTAGACCAAAGATAAATGTTTATCATTCTTTTATTATAAGCTTGACAAATGAAATGTTGGATATTTGAGTAAGGAAAAAGTGAAATTAATTATCTCTTTTTCATCAATATTATTTTAAAGTGATTGAATAATATTCAAGTAATATATCTTATTGATATCAAGCAAAAGTTTTATGTTAAGTCACATGTTATCTTTAAAATTATATAACATCGTAACAAGATTGTTATTATTTGTTTTTATTTTTTATCAAATCTCATGTGTTTTAAATTTAGATATTCATTATGGTTAATTAAGTTTAATATTTATTATTTCATTATTAACATGTACTCGGTAAATTGTTTTGTATAAAAGGTTGATGTGTAATTCCAAAGTGTGATCAATGAGATGTGAAATTGAATATAAATATATGTTGAATATGTAGTGATATTTCAAATAATAATCAAAGTGATATTATTGTGTTATAAGCATATGTTATATATGTACCATATGAGGAGGAAGTATATAATATCAATATTAAGCAAAGAAATGTAAAACAAAATAGTAAGGATAACAAACAAAATCAATCATAAAAACATATGATAACTTTTTTTTTTCTTTCACTTATTGCTCACTTCTCTCTTATGTGTGTATTGTTGTCAGTCCTTTCATCATCTAGTTAAAATTCAAACACCAAATCCTATTAAAAATTAATAGTCTTTTGTACTCCATTATTCATCTTCTTTATTTACATAAATTTTAATTTCAATCAAAATAAACGACTATCAAAATAAAATTAATGTAATTAAGTTTGAAAACAATTTATAAACCCAATTAAATTTAATAAAATATAAGTGTCTTTTTCTGCTGCACATTTATACTATTGATTGAATTAAACTTTCGATCTCAATTAAAATAAATCAAATTATGGATTTTCTTATTTTTTTTATAACATCTTTTAAATAATTTATTTTACTTGTTTTGTTTGTTGACAAATATATATATATATATATATATATATATATATATATATA
>Ga0209489_105444_pt1 | contig 22040 bp, 6 predicted proteins | sample SiratrowhiteBW_FD_187527 | JGI IMG/M metagenome (GOLD analysis project Ga0209489, IMG submission 187527) | Root nodule microbial communities of legume samples collected from California, USA - Siratro white BW (SPAdes) (version 2) | ecosystem: Host-associated > Plants > Roots > Nodule | place: USA...
ATATAAAAGTATAATATATATAACTAAATTATAATATATATATATATATATATATATATATATATAGATACAAATTTTATCTTAAAAACAAATAGGTTGAGTTAAATTTAAATTTCACTTTCTAAACACTTATATAGAGAAACATTGTCATGAAAAAAAACTTAATATTCTAATATAAAATACATACAACATAACCTACATATGTTGATAAACTTATACGTATTAGATTTTATAGGTAATCTAATAGATAAAATATAGAGAGCGAACTATATTTTTAAATCTTTTATATTTGAAAAGTTATTTCATGAAATGAGTGTTCAAATTTCGTACAATTTTTGAATCTTCTAATAACAAAGACATGATATTGGAATACAAAAAAATGCATAATAATAGATATATAATCTAGATATTCCTAATTATATATAATCAACTAATTATATAAAATCAGTTATAATAGTTGTCCTCAAGTTGGGGCATATAATTTGAAGTGACTAATATGTTGTGAATATAATTAATCATGGATCATCTTAGATATTTGGTGAATATATCTACCAACTGTTTATTAGAGTTAACAAATTTAACAATGATGTCTTCATATTCTAGTTTTTCTCATAAATAACAATTTACCTCAATATGTTTTGTTCTCTTATAAAAGATAAGATTAGAAACAATGTGTAATATTACTTGGTTGTCACATATAAGGAGTATTTGAGAACTTTATTCAAATTTAAGCTCTTTGAGGAGTTGTTTTAGCCATATGAGCTCACGAGTGACTAATGTCATTATCCTATATTATGATTCTACATTTGACCTTGTTACAATATTTTGTTTCTTACTTTTTCATGATATTAAATTACTTCCAACAAAAACACAATACCTTGAATTAGAGTGTCTATTGTTTGGTGACCCTACCAAGTCAATATCAAAATATCCAAAAATTTGAGTATTTTCCTTATCTTCATAAATGAGACTTTTCCCATGAATCTTCTTAACATATTTTAGGATCTATACAACTGCATCCCAATAGTCTTGACTAGAAGAGTTTAAAATTTGACTTACTATTCTTGTTGAAGGCAATGTTAGAATGAATTATATTCATGTAATTTAGCTTACCAACTAACCTTATGTATCTCCTATGATCAAAATAAGGTTATCTTTGATTACATACAAGTTTGACACTTGGATCCATTGGTTTGTCTACAGACTTACATTTATCATATTGTTTCTTCTATAATGTTGAGAGCATATTTTCTTTGAGATATGACCGAGCCATCCTTGGATTCTGCTAGTTCATTATACCAAGGAAATACCTTAGGTGTCCAAGATTTTTGTTTGAAACTTTAGAGCAAAATATTGTTTTAGTTGTACGACACCCTCATTATCACTACCTGTGATAATAATGTCCTCTACATACACAATGAGATAGATGCATTCTTAAGGAGAATGACGATAGAACAAAGAATAATGAACATCACTTTGTATTCCAAATTGTTGGGTGACAATCTGAAAATTCCCAAACCATGCATGGGGAGATTGTTTGAGGTCATATAAGGATCTACTTAAGCAATATACCATATTAGATGACTCCTCCTAAGCAATAAATCCAAGAGGTTGTTCTATATAAACTTCTTCATGAAAGTCATCATGTAAAATGCATTGTTTTTATGTCAAAATGAAACAAAGTTTAGTAGTGAATAACTACAATGGAAAAGAAAATTCAAATAAAAGTTATTTTGGCAACATGGGAGGAAAGGTTTTAGTCATAGATTTGTGGTATCCTTTGGCAACTAGTCGAGTTTTATAGAGATCAATATTACCATCAGGTCTTATTTTTAAGAGTGTACTACCATTGAAACCTAACAATTGATTTACCAACTACAAAAGAAATCAATTTTTAAGTATCACTACTTTGAAGGACACACATATCATTGATCATTACTTATCGCCACTCTAGGTGAGATGAAGCTTCACCTGAAAACTTTGGAATAGGAATATAAGATAACAAGGACAAACAAGTGTTTATATTATATAGAGGGAAGTCTAATAATTGAGGTTTGTATAGTGGGTAGATTTTATGGGTAGAACGTGCACTTTTACAAATAATAATAAGCGAATCATTTTGAGATCAAACCAAATCTAGTATAGGAGATGGCTTTCTGAAAGGATCAGACATAACCTCTATTGTATCATTATTTGTCGTGAAGATGGTTTTAGGAATATTAATAGGTCTTGAACAATGTTGTTATATCTCAAATAATTATTAATAAAAGTAACAAAATATTTGAAACCAAAAGGAGTAATGGTGCGAAAAAGACCCCAAATATCATAGTGAAATAAAGAAAAAAGAGACAAGACTCGTTTGTTAAGACTATCAGGAAAAGATTGATGAATTTATTTTCTTAATTGACACGACTCACAATTTAAAGTAGAAAATGTTTTAAACTTATCACCATCTTCTACATCTTTTTATCTTGAGATGTCATAATTGAGAATAAATCATCATCGGAGAGATCATCGATGCACATTTTGATAGTGATGGATAGAGATGATAAAGTTCACATGATTCAAATATGATACCAATCATCTGAATGAATATTTGATCCTCTGAATTAAAAATTATAGTGAAAGTGAGGATAATATCATGTAATTAGGTCAATCAAGTAACAAAAAATAAACTAAAAAAGACAATTAAGGACATAAATAACATAGTCAAAGGTAAGGGTTGGAAGGGGTTGAGTACAACCAATGCGGTAAGCTTGTGATTGTGAACTATTAGCTTATAAAAGGAAAATTGGCAACTTTAGTAAAAGAGGAAAAAAGAGAATGATTATAATATATGTGATCAGTTGAACCTGAATCAATAACCCAGGGACCAAGAAAAGGTGATTGAGAGAGACAAGTGAATGAATTAGCAGTATGTACCACTAGAGCAATGTTACTAGTAGATTTTCATGTCTCGCATTATTTTCTAAAGTCTTCAAATGTTACTAGAAATGGATCAGGCAAGAATGTAAAAGCAACGTGTGACATAATAGTGAAATAGTTAAACTCATTCGTCTTCTCAATACTAATAATACTATTAGAAAATACCAGAGAATCTATTTTGGAGGTTGATATGGTGTTGGAAGAACTTTCTTTTTTCCTGAAAATCTAGAGCAAAAAACCACTTAGGAAAGGGTGTCTAGTGAAAGTGAATTTGGGAGAAAGGTTTTCAAAGAAAGGAAAAAAAAAAACTTCCTGAGACTATGGGTCTACCAGTTCAACATGGTTTTGATAAAGACTCTTGATATAATGTTAAGAAAGTAAAATTTAGACCTAACCCAATCCCACAAAATTAACTTATAAAATGATATTTGCACGTACTTATACATTATAATTTGTTTTATTTCTAATTGATTATGAAATATCTAATAATAAGTTTCATAAAAAAAATTATTTAGGTTGTGTTTTGATCTTCTATGAGTTAGAGCTTAATCAAGATGAAATCTTTTTTAGTTGACAACTTTCTAATGTGCTCAACTTGTTATGTATAAAGCAAATTTTACTAAGAACATCTTTTTTGAATTGACAATACTAACTTTAACATACATTCTAAAAAAATGTTGTGTCGGAATCTTCATTAGAATTTATGAGTTAACTTAAGGGCTTTAGATGGTCTTATAAATTCAAAAATGAATTTGCATATTATCTTGAATATTGTGTCTTGATTGAGCTTATTGTATCACCACCATCTTGATCTCTTATAAAAAATAAAAACTCTTCGTTGAAAGTGTGATAATTATTAGATCATCTTATATTTTATTTTATCACACTCAAAATAAACTATTTATTTATCAAAACTTAATATTATTTATTATAAACAAAATATATAATTGTTTTAACAAGGTTGTATTAGACGACTTAATATTATTTATTATAATCAAAATATATAATTGTTTTAACAAGGTTGTATTAGACGATTCAATTAGACTATAATAAATAGATTACAAAAATTAGATGGTCCAAATTTTTCAAACCATCTAGGTTTAACTCCGTTCCTTTAATTAATTTTATATAAAATACGAAGCTCACAATTTTAAATTTTTGACAACACAATATAGAAATTAAAATAATTGTTGAATGAAAATATAGAAATCACAATAGTTGAGTAATACAACTATATCAATTATGCATGTATTCACAAAATAACATAAAATTAGACAAACAACATACATACATAAGATTACCAAATATCAATTTTTATGGGTATATATTATCATTGTAAGGTAAATGTTAATTCTTCATATTTAGTAGCAGATCATCGGTTTGCTAACTCTGTGTCAATAAGCTCAGTGCACTATGTGCATAAGCAGAATTTCACTACTTTGATTATTAACTGCTGCATGAAGAGTTTGGTTAGTGTTGCAGGACTTACAAGCTGAAAGTATATTCTAAGGTCACCTATTATACATATATAAAAGATCTGTTAAAACGGGATTAAAGGTGGTTGGAGGACGTGCACTACTAGGAGATAATATTCTCTGATGGTGGGAATCAAAGAACATTGAATCTATGCAAAGAGACCATCAAGTGCATTAGAATTTTACAAGAAGTTATGAAAGGAACTATGAGGATCAAATCATATAATAAATCTGCAAAGTAACATTTACTACATAAAAACGTGTCATAATTGTGTATATATACATGTAGTGAGTAAGGAAGAAAGACTTGGAAAACACCAAAATTAATGAAATGATACTTAAGGTATTTAAAAAGTCGTTGAGGTCAGATTTAAAGAATTATGTTAATTATATGGATTGAAATACCTAATAACCTAACTAAGAACTATAGTTAGATGATAAAATTTCTCATAGAGATAAAAAAAGAAGAATGTGTCATACTTATGCTTGATATTTTAAGTTCTTACATTGTTTTGTCCTTAAAAAATATTTTAAATTTAAAGTTAAGAAAATAGATTTTTAAAGTGTTCTGATTTCAAGTTAATTGAAATGGGTCAATCATCATAATTAAAATATTATTTACTTTGAAGTATGTATTAAAAGATTAAAAAAAAATATATTTAAACTGACTTTGGATTTGATTTCTAAATAAGAGACTATTAAACTTATTAGATCTTATAATCTTTATATATTATTTTTTTCTAAAAAAGGATTAAAATACTTATTTTGTACTCATAATTATTAATTTATTCTTTTTGCTAAAAAAATTCATACGTGGTTGAAACAAAAATGAGAATGACATCACAAAACAACACTTACAATACAATATTATTTCCTTTTATCATCTTTCCTAAAGATAATTAAACAACACTTAGGATTAAAGTTATCTAATTAAAAATTATCAAATAATATAATATTTAATATAATGTCAATATAACTGATTCCACTTCAAAAAGAAAAGGGATAAAACATCAACAAGATAGTCTCATATCACCCCATCTTTTGTGTGAGGGAGTACTGTTCCTCCATTATATAAATTATTCGCACTAAAGAGAAAAGCATAAAACAAAATAGAATTTCGTTACATACAGCACTTGAAGTGTAATTTGAAGAAGCGACGATATTTTATTGCGAGCGTTGTTAAGATTAGTTTTGGTTTTATATGATATTTTAAAAATTGTTATTACTAGCCAAAGTTTAATATTTATAAATTTGAAATAATTTTATATTTAATTTTTTACTAAAAAATTAATGAAAATATATAATATAGAATAGTTTGTAAACATAACTTTTATATTGTTTTATTTTTCAGAATTCAATATTCAAGAAAATACTCTACAAAAAAAAACTTAAATAATAGGTTTCTCACATTATGTAGTAGACTATAAAGAAATTAATTAAGAAATTTTCCCGGGTGTATAAAGCACTTTAGAACATCTCAATTCAGTCTCTTCAAATCTTTCTCTTACTCCTTTTTTTTTATGATGATGTAGAAGTCTTGATGGGTTTTATCTCTTTTTTTTTTTTTTTTTTTTTTTTTTTTCTTTATTTCTTATGTTAGTAAGAATATTCGCATAAAATAAAAAGTGAGAGAGGAAATTTATAAAACTCCTTCTTTCTTAAGACTTCTATTAAAAAAATATTTTTGTAGTGAGGTGAAGAGAGAAGCTTATTTTAATAACTTCTCAATAATTATAATACGATGTTTAAGTCTAACAATCATTATATTAGTCATCTAAGTTGTTTTATAATTATACGTGTCAATAGATTATTTAATATACTTCTTTCATATTTAAAACATACAAATTGATTTTATTCTTTGTAATATCTTTGTATTTATTTAAATATATAAATTTAATTTAATAAAAATATGTAATATTGTCAAATAAACTCAAAAAACTATTTTTAATATGATGATAATATCTTTACAAGGGGCTAATATAGATTTATTGTGCCTTTATATTTTTTAATTATAAAATGACAACAACAAAATTTAAACCTAGGACTTTATATGTTGTACCCAAACATCTCACCATTATGTCGTCCTGCCTTTTATTTGTGATTTTATTAACTCAGTCCATTACATTTTGATAGTTTTATTAGCATTTTTTTTATCATACAAACTGTCATTTAATTATTAGATTAATCTTTAAATTAATAATTAAAACTGTTAATGTTAAGTAATTTTCAACTCATAATATATATTTTGGTTACAAATTCATACTTTTAAAAGTCATGTATTTAATATAACATGATGTCATTAAATATACTCAACTTTTTTTTTTCACTACAACATTCTGAAAATGCCTGTCAAATTAGTTTACACTTTTAGTTATAATCATATAATTAAATAATTGTTAGATTCAAGATCCATGCATGACGGGGATAATCAACTCACGTAAGTTATAAGGAACCTATTACATGATATCCAACTCATATTCTAAAAGAATTTACAGAATTCTTAAGCCAAATAAAGCAAATATAAACTCTGAAAACAACTAAACCCAATATATATCAACTGTCCAAGGTCTAAAATTCAGCCATAAATAATATATATTTAGTGCAATAACATCTTTAACCGACAACAACCAAATAATAGGACCAGTTACATGAGATAGAAAATTAGGTGATGAACAAATTCTTCCTCAATCTTACAAACAACAACACACGATCAACCAATTAACTGGAATTCTGTTAAAAAAGAACTTTCTAATAAGAAAACAATAAATCTCAAAGTTGACTTTGAAGATCATTGTCTCTCAAATCAGAATTCACCATCTGCAAACTGCACAATTCATTCCTCAAAACAGCAAATGACAAAAGATCAACCCGTAAGAGCCAATAAATTTTGAACGCCGGATACTATAAACAAAAGAGCCAATCATACTAACTATTGTGGGAAAATCTGAATATTTCTTAGATTGCCTTATGAGATTACTGTTCATCGAAAAAGAAAGCTGTTTCATTTTTTTCATTAACAAAGAAAATATATATATTTATAAAAAAAAGTAGATATTCCATATACATAGAAGTAAACATTTTTTTTATCAGCACATACAAAGTAAATATACTATATATCAGATAAGGATAAGCTTATAGGTATGTGTAGGTACCTTAAATATTTGCCATGCATAGTAATGTTTCTAAGCATGTCCCTTTCTATAGCTGTTTCATATTTATTAAAGCTTAAATGTATGATAGTCAAAGCTGTTTTGTAAATTCTACAGTCCATGACAAAGAGAAGGAGAAGGAGGATGTTCTAATGGAGGAGAAATACTGCTTAATTATTTGATTAATGATTGAAGAGACGGAAGAAAAAATAAATGAATGTACTATTGTACATTTTGTAGTCAAATAAAACTGTTCAACAAATCATTTAGTCTAACTAGTGTAAAATTATCTCTTTATCCAATTTGGAGGAAAGAAAATTTGAGTAAAGAGAAGTTTAATTCGTTTTCCTGTAATTTCTTTTAACAAGTAATAAAATTTTATTAAAATATATTCATCTTCTCTTATCCTCAATTTCCCACCCACTAAAACCAGAGTTTATCTAACGGATGAAATCATTCAAAATTGATACATATAATCACTGACAATCTTATCATTTTTCTTAATTATTGTTTTTGTTATTTAATGATTAAAAGTGAAATTTTTTTATGGAATATTTTCTATTCAAATTGAAAAGGGATAGTTGTTTTTGTTAATATATAGCTATATATTAACGACCTGCCAAATTAACTACAACATTTTCAGTAATTTAATTAGTGACAGAATCATAAAATTTCCGTAACGATTAAATCAAATCGTAATTTGATTATTTATTAGCATTGTATTTAAATAATGAGAACACATTCGCCATAATTTCATATTCACCATGTATTTTACCTATGTATGTCTCTTACCAAAAGTATACAAGACAACCATATAAAATCTTTAAAAAGAGGCAAATTTCTCAAATTGGGATAATTTTTATCAGAAATTTCTAAAATAGTGCATTTTTTGTTTATTTCCGGAAATGGGTAAATCGTGCATATTATTATGAAGAAATCGTGACCCTATTTCACTATTTAATTTAAGATTAAATGAAATAGTGAGAAGAAAACACAATCTTAGTTTACTATATGAGATCATGTAGCCAAAATTTCAATCAATGAGTTAATTAATATTGTGAGAATACTGTAGGATCTTAAGGTGGTTAATATTCTTCACTCATTCCTCTTCTATTTTGTTTTCCATGTGTGAAGTATTGCTAATGTGCAATTAAAATAAATACACAGTTACAAAACTGATTTTATTTATTGATAAAAATAGTTGAAATTAAATTGAAACAAATATGAAGTTAATTGAAATTAAATAATAATAGTTCAGGGGATTATTGTTTAAATTAAAATAAAAAAATGACATTAGTATGAGATTTATATATTAAACTAAATTAAAAGTAAGTTTGATTTTAAAAAGAAAAATTAAATTAAATTAAATTTAGTAATAAAATATATTTAGCAAAATTAAGTTTAAGTTTAATATTTGAATTTAGTTATTAATATAAAAATAATTTAAAATAAAATTAAGATTTAGCAATAAATTTAGAATGAAAATTTTTTAAATATTATATAATTGTTTAAATAAATTTATTGTTAGTTTTTAAATTATATCTATTACTAACTAAATTTATTTCTATATTAAGAACTATAAATTCACAACATGTAACTTTTCTTCTCAGTAACCACTTTTCTATTCAAATTAAATTTATTTACTTCTATTTTAGTTGTACATTAACAATAGATCACATGTGTCAAACAAAACAAAAGAGGAATGGGTGGAGAATATTAACTCCACAAAAATTGGTACAGTATTCTCACTATATTAATTAACTCATTAATTAAAATATTAGCTGTACAATTTCATCTAGTTGAATTTCATCTAGTAAATTAAGATTGGTATACTCTTTTCACAATTTCATTTAATCTTATATTAAATCGGTGAATAAGGCCACAATTTCTTTACAATGATAGGGTGTCTCTTATGCACCATTTACCTATATCCAAAGATAAATAAAAAAATACACCATTTCAAGAATTTAAAAAAAATAAAATACGAGTTTGGGAAATCTGCCTTACAAAGAAAATGCAAACATATTTCCATAAGAAATAAATAATGAAAAATTTAATTGAAATGTGCAACAAACCCTTATACTTTCTAATGCAGCTCTTATAATAAAATAATTTTATTGATGAATTGTTTTCTTATAGCACTAACCCTAACTATTACAACTTTAAAACATCCATACTTGTCTCATCTAAGCTCTAAGCTCTCCACACAACTATATAAGAACATTTCACCACCATTCTCTTCCACTCCAATTTCTCATATCCATCTCTATCTCATTCTTACAAATCAATCATTTTATATACTCTCAATATTCCGGAGCTGGCAAACTCGAGCTCACAGAAACCATGGCTACACGATCAAGAGGATCGCAACAAGAAAACCGTCACAGACTTATACAAAGCCATAATCTCAAAGGACACCAACACAATGCACCGTCTTCTCGCCCCAGACTTGGAGTGGTGGTTCCACGGCCCACCCTCCCACCGCCACCACCTCATTCCCCTCCTCACTGCCACCACCACCTCCTCCCCCTCCAACCCTGTGCTGGTTCCTGACCTCATCGTTGCCTTCGGATCAGTCACCATCGCTGAAGGGTTCGACGACACCAACTTGGTCTGGTGGGTGCATGCGTGGACCACCACTGCCGACGGCGTCATCACGGAGGTTAGGGAGTACGTTAACACCTCCGTCACCGTCACCAGGCTCGGCTTCCATGGCTCGGACGAGGTCGTTGCTTCTGCCATGTGTCAAAGCGTCTGGCAGAGCAAACTGTGCGATGAGTCTGTTCCAGGACTCATTCTCGCCATCTAGTGAAGTGAAGTTCCATAAGGCTTGGTTGGTCGTTCGTGAAGTTCACTAGTGTTGTGTGACTTAGGTTGAATGAAAGAATCTTGTTGCTGTTGGTTGTGCCATCTTTTGTTGTGTTCTGTGTTTGTTTAGGTTTGTTGCAATGATGTGGCTAGATGAATAAATGTTACTACCCTATCATGTCTTTTGAAGTATTACTCTCTCTCCAAATGGCTCCCTAGTGTGTTCAGTTACATTTAACTATTGAGTCAAAAATAACTACATCAAAATCCAGTTATATGACAGCATTATTTCTTTATTTGAGCAACTTTTCCTAATTACCTTTTCATTTCCAATCTCTAAGAAGAGATAACGACATATTATTATTTTTTGGAACATTTCTAAGAAGAGAAAAGCAGAAGAATCATTAGAATAGTTACGAATGTTTATGAAGTACTGGTTAGCTGACTTAGTTCCTGTGCAATTTTCCTTCTTGCGCTGGCATGTTAGAACATATGAATGTAACAAGAAATTATGAACTATACCCTTGTACTCATTATTAGCAAGCTTTCTCCTTCTCAAAAAATAAATTAATAAAAAATTGGTAAGTGCTGATTGTGGTGTTGTTGCTGATATTTGAAGCTGATTTGGCTGTTAAGGTCTTTGGCTTTTAGACAAGTGTTGTAAATAGAAGTGCTAACAGATACAAGAGAAGTCAATTCCTTAATTGATGATACTCTCTTAGTAGAGGACTGTCACCAAGAAGCACGGGAATTTGAGATTCTTGACATCCTCTTTTTCTTATCCATGTGTAGGTTTCCACTGAGATGGGAATCCAGAAAATGAGGTATTGCATAAACAAAAAGTTTGATATTCTATTTTAGTATGTCTGCATTAATTAAGCTATTATAAGTTCTGTATCCAGAAAATCAACCTTTCACTTGATAGAGGGTATCGTGTTCCCGGTTTTTTAACAGATTGTTCTATGCAAAAATTATTGAAATAGGAATATTTACATTTTTATATAACCTCAGATTTATACTTTTAATAAGAGACATTAATATATAACAACAAGTATTTTTAATTATATTTGTAGTAGTTAGTTTTTTCTTTGCAAAATATGTCACTAGCTACAAGAGAAATGTTCCTTACCAACGGCCAAAAATAGTAGGCAAGACTATAATCACGTCAGTAGCAAAAAAATTTCGATCAATTATCCCTGGACACGTTTCAATCAGAAAGAGGCCTGAAAAATCATTAAAAGTATTATTAAATTATATGTATAATCATAAAATAATATACATGTACTATTAAAGTATTTTATTACCTATTGGTAATTAAAAAAACCAGAAAAATGATAACATTATTTCTTTATTTGAGCAAACTTTTCCTAATTATATGTTTATGAGAGTCAAAATAGACCTTCAGATTACCTTGACTTTATTTTCAAAAGAGTGTCTTGTTAAAAGGTCTTAAACACTTATCTCTAATATGAGATGCAAAATTTCATTTTTTGTTGGCCACCTTTATTGAAACACTGACCTTAAACATTAGGTCCATAGGTCTTCTTTCTTATATATTGTTTAACTTTATCATTTATATCCAATGTGAAACTTAGACTTACACTTAAATACCTGACAAAGGCTAACAACAATAACTTGCTTTAGTTGTTCTTCCGCTTACTCGAGTAAAAGGGTGACTTTTTTATATGAACGTCTTTCGTCTTGATCTTAAAAGGAGAAGGATGAGTGATGAGTGGTTGGTGGATGATGACATTAAGGTTAAGATAGGCTTGAAGAAGAGAATGTTTGTAGATCTTGTCAAAAATCATGCTAATTAGGCACAAATTCACCTATGTAACAAATTGTGGGTGAAAACATAATTTCAGTTAACTGATTAAATCAAATGTAAATGAGGAGATTTGAGTTTAGTTGTTAGAATTCAATATTATTGAAATCATCTCTCAAAAAGTTGATAAGTTGATTTAAGTGCTACGTGAGTGATTTTAAAAATGTTTCCTTTTTCTCTTATTTCTTCTTTTTCCACTTTGCTACATTTATATTATTATTGGTTAGAAAAAATATAAATTGGTGTGTCAAGAAATATATACATAAATATTTAAATTTCTCTATATCAAATATAATAAAAACTAAAAAGGATTGTTTTGTTTAGAAATATACAAATAGTGATAATAAATATAGATTAGTGTGTGAATAAATATTTGTATTTATTAATTTTTATCTTTGTAAATAAAAACAATAAACATCAAAAAGAATAGTTGTTTTGAAATATGTGGAGAGTTGTAAGAAATATGATTGGAGTATCAATCTGTTTTTGGATAAGAAAATATGAAAGTCATAAAAAATGTATTCTGAAATTTAATTCCTAATTTTTTGGATACAAAAAATTTATGTCAATCTTTTAAATGAATGTTTACATTTTTAGCGATTAACCTCTATTTCTTAATCAAGATATACCCTAAACATATATATATATATATATTAATCAAAATTATCTTATCATTTTAACCTATAATTAATTGGGATTAATTATTAATCTCTATCTCATAATATAAGAGATACCCCAAACTTTGAAATATATGTGCCAAATGGAAATTATCTTATCAATTTAACCTAAAATAATAAGTAAGGATGACAAATAAATTTATTCTAATAATTATTATTTAAAGTTATTTTTTTCCTATTTTAAATTGTTAAATTATTCTTAATTCTGCTTTAATATTTATATAATTATAATTTTTTAATCTTATTTATTACTGAAAATACAAAGTTATTTATATTTTGGTATTATATTTTTTATAATATCATGTTTCTTTTATTTTAATTTGATTTAAATATTTATTTAATAAATGTTTGAATATGTACCCATTCAATAATAAAAAGTGGATGGAAATGGCAAACCCATTATAACGAAAAAGATGGGCCAAGCCCATGTTTAGATATTTGAATTTCTCTCAGAGAGCCCATAATAGAAAAACAACGTTTTGTTTCTAACATTCGTCTCTGCTTGGTTAGGGCACCACCGCTACACTCTGTTCATTCATCTCTATCAGACAGAGAGAATGTTATCAGGGGACATACCTCCAAATCAGACTATTTACATCAAGAATCTCAATGAGAAGGTCAAAAAAGAAGGTAACATCTTTTCACACCCTTCTTCACAACCATTTTTTTACTCCCTGCTTAATTTGCAACCATTTTTTGGATTCACTGTAGGGTTTTTTTTTTTTTTTTTTTTTTTCCTTTTTGTTTTTTTTTTTTTTTTTTTAACTCTGCTAGGTTTCAATTCTGCCCGTAAAGTTTTAAGTGAACTGGGGATATAATTTGGGGCACGTGATAGTGTTTAAATTTGTTTTGATCCGTTGAACTAGAGTTACGAGATTTGGCTTAGGAGCTGTGATTCTAGTTTCACTTTTGCTGAAATTTTGTTTGTTCTTGTGAAGGAAATTTAATGATGTGGGCATGTTTCAGTTAGACAATGTGGAGCTTAATAAACTGGAGATATGTGTAGAGGCATTTTATTTTGCTTTGCCCGTGACTTTACATCTCAGATGCTGTAATTCGATATGCTCATTTGGCTGGTGTTGTTGATATGGCTTTAGGGTTTTAGAAAAATTAATTGGTTTTGAATTTTCATGTTGACCCTATGACAGTTTGCAGTTAATTGGATTTGTTCTGTTGATGATTTTGTTTCTGTGACTTTAGGGTTTTCAAAAAGTTAATTTGATGTTGATTATATGACAGTTTTTTCTGATGAATTGGGCGACTATGGATTTGTCTTAGGAGGAGCAATGATTTTGCATCTCTTTGGCTGAAAGTTTATTGCTTATGGGGAAGGGTCGTGTTTCAATTGGGCAATCGGGTTTTTATGTTGTGGCATTTTGTTATGCTTGCCAATGATTTTTTTATATAACTTTAGGTTTTAGAAAAATAGATTCATTTTTGAATTTTGATATTGATATTGTAACAGAATTTAATTTTATATTCTGTTCATTTCAATGTGGCAGAGTTGAAGAGATCACTGTATTGCTTGTTCTCTCAATATGGAAGAATTTTGGATGTTGTTGCTCTAAAAACAGCCAGGCTTCGAGGACAGGCATGGGTTTGTTTCAGTGAAGTGACTGCAGCCAGCAATGCTGTGAGACAAATGCAAAACTTCCCATTTTATGATAAACCTATGGTAATCAAGTTATGGTGTTGTTAATTTCCTTACAGTTCTGTTCATAAATCTGTTGTATCTTGTTCCCAACATTTGGAACCATTTCTTGTTGCTTGTGCAGATTATCTCACTGTTTTTTCGTCTATTATGGATTTATGTTCTGGTCAAAATATATTTGCCAATGAGAGTTATTATTTAAAATTTTGTTTAAAATTTTTTTTGATCCAAATTTCTATTGTCCTGTTGGAACTATTTTCATCATCAAGAATGACAAAATATGGATGATGTCCTGTGTTCTATTATATACCCCCCACCACTTTTTCCTATGAAGTTGCTTTGTATTTGCATTTTGGTTAATGTGTCGTTTTATCAATACGTTTCTAAGGGCTTTTTGTGTCAATAATTCGATGCAGAGAATCCAATATGCTAAAACAAAGTCAGATTGTATTGCAAAAGAAGAGGGTAGTTATGTTCCAAGGGAAAAGAAGAAGAAACAGGAGGAGAAAGGTGATCATAATTGACATTTGTTGTTTGCTTCCTCATTTGTTGAATTGTAGAACTCATGCATACTACATGTACGGTTATTATCTTTCCCTCTTTGTAGGTTTGAACTGGCCAAACAATCATATATAATGAGATTGTAGCTTTACAAAAACTAGTCCTTAGAATTTAACAGGAGGAATTAGCAATGAACCTATAAAGAAGAAATAATTAATTTTATTATAACATTGCAATTTTCTCTCTATGGAGAATTTAAAACTGAAAAAAAAAAAAAAAAGTTAAATAGCTGAAAGTAGTTAAATATACGATGGTGATCATACTGCGGTTTGAACCCAATGGTCATTTGTTGGGGTCATTCGGGAATGCAGATGATGTAGTTTTTATGTTATATTCGTTTCCTTTGCCTGAGAATTTTAGCAAACCTTTATCAACCTCAGATATAATCATAGAAATTCTCTGTTGTAAGGTTGTTAGCAGTGAAGCTTGTAGTGGTTATATAGCATTTGTGACACCAGTTTTATTATTTGACCATATGCATGGATTTCTTGATGATGCTTTTGGACTACTATGCATGTGAACGATTAATAAATCAGCCCACCTATTCTCCCTCCAAAATTGAAAAAAGAAAAAAAGACACACCCTTCCATGGCTGCATGCACGCATGGATAGCAAACCAAAATGATAAAGCCATCTAGATTTTCAGTGTAAATAAATCTGCATTTCCATTTAAATTCAATGTTTGACATTTTAAGAGAAAAATATCAAAATTCATCTTTTGGAAATTGTTTTTAAGTTCCATCTTTCTGATCTTGTTGCAAAAGAATTAATATTAGTTCATTTGTTGGGTTGGTAGTAATTTCTGACTTTAATTTGGACTGACGTAATTTTGCCTGTTCAGCTGAAAGAAAGCGCCGTGCTGAGGAAGCCCAACAGTCTGCTGCGGCAAATGGAACACATACTGCAAGTAATGGTGGTCCAACTGTAAGTATCTGTAATCATTGTAGCTTATACTTATGTTGCCTGATTTTCTCTTCTCCTGCAAATTTGGTTCATCAGATCAATGTTCATGTCTGATAGTCTTGTAAGTATAAATGAAACTAGCAAATTGAAAAGAACAATGATTGTTATCAAAGTTTTTTATTTTGGCTTAACTGTAGGTCGGTGGATATGATGGTAATGTTTATTTCACTAAATATAATATCTACTATTATCTGCAGGCATCATTCCGTCAAGGACCCAGTGCCCAAGAAGCAGCCGCTCCTAATAATATTTTATTCATAGAGAATTTGCCTCATGAAACTACTGGTAGGATGCTTGAAATGCTCTTCGAACAATACCCAGGTTTTAAGGAAGTGCGCTTGATTGAAGCCAAGCCAGGAATTGCATTTGTTGATTTTGAAGATGAGGTGCAATCATCCATGGCCATGCAGGCTCTTAATGGCTTCAAAATCACTCCACTGAATCCCATGAATATAACCTTTGCTAAGAAGTAGCCTATCAGTTTTCTGTAATCTGTATTTTTGTAGATCTTCGAGAAACTAATTGCAGACATTGTAAGTTTACAGGAAGTCAAACCAGTAAGGCAGAGTAAGAATTCAACCACATTTGTGGAAAGGTTGAGATAGTGCTGTTATAATGTTTATTGATTTTATGTGGTTTAATTTTAATCTTATCACTCAAACATGCCCATTTGAACATTGTAATGGGTTCTTGAACTATAGTTTTAATTGAAGAGTCAAGAAAGGAAATAAAAGAATTAGGGATGTGGAAACAAGACTTTGGAAATACTTTACTTTGTTTAAGACAAGTATTGCATTTAGGTAAAAAAAATTGATCATATCTTATGAGTCACGTGATATAAGTTTTTTGGCTTCATTATATAAAACAATGGAGAGATTGAGGATAGAGAATGAACTGTAGGATTCAAGGAGGGTGGATGATTTTAAGTATCGGGTCTCAAGTTTTATTTGTGACAAAAGCATCTCTTTATTTAAGAAGTTTTATTGTAAAACTTATGATGCTGAGTGGAATTGAGTTTGAATTATAAGAATAAACCTACTGTCATAAAGGAGAAAATGTGATACACTTGTGGACAAGAGACAAATAAGAACGATGAAGAGCGTTAGTTAAGTTTTCTGAACTTGTCATGCAATGATTACTGGTTGAAATTTTTAGAAATTACTAATAGCGTGTTAATTACTTTGTTGTTAGTATTTCTCATGGTTTATTTTAGAGAGAAAGTTTGTGTAATCCTTATTTATTGTAATTGAAAAAAATCTTTGAGTGCGAATGTGTGAAGAAAACTGAAGATGATACGGAAGGAGAGTAAATTACACGAAGGGTAGGTTGTTGATAGAGATGTGAGACATGAAATATTGTAAGTAGTTTTTTATCAGTTCAGGTCATTTTTATCGTAGTTGACCAACTACGATAAAGAACTCAACATTGTTAATGGTTTTTCAAAGTAATTGTCACATTTGTGTTGAATAATTATTTCAAAGTATTAGAAGTTGTGGTGTTTGTTACAAAATTAATTTTTCAAATACTAGTGTGTTACTATATTATTGATTTTATAGAAGTATATTATTAAATTAGTCTTTTTGTGGGAGGAGGAGATTTTTTGTTGTAGCTTTTCACCAAAAATTATGCTTGCGAGGATTGCATAGCTATTTTTTTAAAAAGGTGGTGTTTATTTGTTGATGAATTGTTGTGAATAATAACCAAAACGGGTTATGGATGAGTTTTGTTTTTAAAAAAAAAAATATGAACATAAAGTTGATTCCAGTAAAATCATCAGAGTGGCATAAGCCTGAAACTTAGTACAGTTCATTTCCTTCACTCAGGTTGTATGGTATGATTTACATTTTTTGGATTATATTTCAATTGTGGAAGAGGAGGCAAAATATGTGAATGGATAAAAAAAAAGTAAAAGGGGAGTTTGAATTTTACTTTGATGTAAACCTGGTTGATAAATAATTGATAAACAATTTTGCAAGATTTTTTTTAAGAAAATGGATTTCTTTATATTTAAAAAATACAATACAAGATTCTCAAATGTTATAATCTTACATTCTATAAAATTTTCAATTTATTTTAAAATATATTTTATTAACAAATTTATTTAAGAGTGTGGATCTTATAATAAAAACATCATTGAAAAAATTACTTCTTTTTAAGACCTGAGACTTTTCCAATTCACCCAAATTTCATAAAAGAAAATATGTAAACAGGTATATGAGTTGGACACTACTTTCTTCCTTTACTATCGTGATTTCCCCATACACTTTCTGATCTTTGAAAAGAAAAAATCACAGTGCTCCTCTTGTGTTTATACTAGTTGAAGTTTCTTCCTTCTCATTGACAATGGAGTATCTAAATGTACATATAAGTGCTTTATATCTAATTTGGAACTAGTTGAACTGTTAATGGAGGCTTCTTTGCTAATGGAGTTTAAGTACTTTTCTAAATTAAGTTAGTATGACTATTACGGATTCGACAATCCAAAAAATTTAAGATTGTTGTACTTCATTTTTTTTTATAGATGATATGTTCTTGAATATAAAATTGTATTTATCTTCTATAATTTATATTGGACATTTTCGGATTGTATGATATGTAAGAAGCACGTAAATGTTATCATTTTGAATTTTTAGATTAGAAAATCCAAAAACTATAATTAGCAATTCTATAACACATGATTCTGAAGCTATGATTTGCAGTTCTAAAACATATGTTTTCAAAGCTAAAACTGCCAATTTTGGAACCCGTAATGAAGTGTTGATTTAAAGTTACGAATGATGTATTCTGAAAATATATTTTTGATAGTCCAAGATTATATTCTCCAATATATATTGTAAATTGTAGTTTGTATCTAAATTATGTGTTTCCGATTTGTACATAATATTTTTGGTGATAATATGTTATAATATTTTTTATAAAATTTAAAATTATATTTTCAAAATGAGTTTAACTGGTTGTTTTTAAGTTTAAATTTGTCATTCTCATGTCTAAAATAATAAATAATTAATAAGAAAAGATGTCATAAGTTAAGGAAAAGGTGATAAATATAGATGTTATATAAAAGGTTTATGTATAATAATTATTATTATAATTAAAAAATGTGATTCTCTTTAAACTTTGAGAAAAAAATGTTAAAAATGATATAATATGATTGTGAATTAAGGTGATAGGTAATATGCAAACAAGTTAATAATTAATGATAATTAAACTCAAATTCATGTTTATTAATATGTATAAGAATCTAATAAATTTTAGAAATATTCTGTTAATATAAGGCTGATAATAAACAAAGGGTGACAACCTAATAAGTTTAGTGAGAGTTGTAAGAGATGTCATAAATATTTTCTGGACATACTAATTTAGTGAAATTACTAAATGAATTTAACATAATATTGTTGATGAGTAGATTTATCATAGGTATATGTTGTCTTTAATTCAAATTTATGTGTGACATGCATTGAAATGTTTTTCTTCATTATGTATGTGTTATTAGAATGTGAATATGTGAAAATAACTGTAAATGAGTTATGGAAAGATTAAGAGACTCGTTTTAAGAAATTGATTTAGTAAAACACTTTTATGTTTTAAAATGGAGAGATAGAGAGAGAGTTGTTTAAAATATTTAAAATTCTATTATTTATTATTAGACTTTTGACTTTTTGAGGTATTTTTTTTAGGCTCTTATTTCATGTGTCTACATTTATTAGAAAATTCTAAAATTTATAAAATCATCACATCTTACATATTTCATACTTATATCCATAATGCATTACTAGTAGTCCTTACATTGCATAAGTTTTTTTATATATTAAGTTCTCTTGAATCATTTCTTATTAATATGAGTATAGTTTTATTGTGCATAAACATGTTTGATGTCTTTCAAATCATTCAGGGTAATGAACTATTAAACATTATAACTATTCATTAACTATAAATAATATAAGTACACTTTAAATGTTTACATATAAAAATGATGTTTGAATCATTGGCCAAAGTCACAATTAAATAAATTCGTGAAGGATGATTTATAAACATTAGAAATTAGAATTTATTATTATAATTTATAAATATGTTATATGTAGATATTATCTTTTCATTACTTTTGATTGTATTGTGAGTTTTCATTTGCATAAGTTTTATTATTCTTATGTTTGGAAGATAGAAATGTATTTTCATAATATTTTTGTATATTTATTACAAGTTGGAAAATAATAAATTTGACAAAATTTATTTAAATAATATATATATATATATAACATTAATAATAAGTTGGAACGGATATAATATATTAAACTTTATTTTTTTTCTCTTTTAAACGTTTTTTACATAATTTGTATTCATACTCAATGTAATATTAATATATTTTATATTATTTGAGAACTAATGTAAAATGTGATGGACTTATTACATAATCTACGTTTACATATGATAGTGAAACTATGTAAAAACTATTTTATAACTGATATAATATATGTTTTTTTAGTAAAGTTGATAGCTTGTGTTTTAACCCATGAGTATATGTACAATAAAAAAGATAAAAAAGAAAGCAGCGAAATAGAAAATAAAATCTTGATTGTAAATCTTCACCATTAAACTTTTACAGTGTGTTTGGATGACAAAATGTGAAGGGTTCCAATGTAGCAAAGGATGAATTATCGAAGATAGGGCTGCTGGCTCAAGACCCAAGTACGTAAAGAAACGGCTTTAAGCCTCAAGGTCTCAAAAGCCTATAAAAATTTAATATTAATACATTATTATAAAACAAAAAAATATTTAATTTTAAAATTACACCAAAAAATAATTTTTAATTAAAAGTTTAAAATATCTACTTTAAGTTTACATGGGTACTATAAACATTTTTAATGACTTTAAATCTATATTGGTACTATAAATATTATTTAATGAATAATATTTTTTGGAATCATTTATATCTTTCCTTTTTCTGAACTCTTTCTTTGGTTCTTCCCAATATTGTTTCAATTTGAATGTTTGATTGTCATTAGGTCATTTTTTAATTCCAAATTAGTTTTTACATCTTTATTTAGAGACTTGGAGCAGTAGATTGAGGTATTAGAGTTTGTGTTGGCTATATCTCCTTTTAAGTGTATCAATATTAGGTAAAAATAATATCAGATTGATGAATAGATCTGAATATTTTTTTTATTGTTGTTTAAGTAATTATAAAATAATTTTGTGCAGATTCAGTGAATAGCATTAGAAATTTAGAACAATTAAAAGTTATTCTTTCATTCTTTTGAAATGTATTGAGAAAATTAATTTGAAGAAACATTCATTTCTGCCAAAGAAATTGCTTTTGAAAGGATGTAGAGCCTAAGTTTCTTGAAAAAATGAATCAGTCAAAAAAAGATACAATTTGATGAAAATATTGATAATGAAGTTATCAAATCACCTCAAGAGTCATTTAGAATTGATTATTTTTTATATATTGTAAATAAAACAATTACCACACACCAAAATAGATTTGAACAATTTAAAATATATATGAAGATATTTTTGGTTTTTTATTTAGCATTAAAAATTTAAAGTCATTGGGTTGTGTATTTTTGAAAGAAAAAATGCTTAAACCATACAAAATATTTGAAACATGATAATTTGTAAGATTTTGATGGCTTAGATTTATTTTTAGAATTAAATATCTTAAAGAAGATTATAGGATTAGAAGATGATAAACCATTTGACATTCTTATTTAGAATAATTTCTTTTTCTAAATGCACACACACACACACACACATATATAATAAATAATTATTCTAAATAAATAATGTTAACAATCTCAGTAATAATTTTGTATCACAAAAAACTCCAAAAATAAATTTTAGATAAAAATATCATAATTTTAATTAATTTATTAATTTAAAAAGGGCCTCATTTTTTTAATTTGCTTTAGGCCCCCAAAAGTCTTGAGCAGTCGCTTGTTGAATATCTCATGTGTTTCCAACTCATCCTTAAAATTACAAAATAACCCTTAAATATATATATATATA
>Ga0209489_105447_pt1 | contig 22032 bp, 8 predicted proteins | sample SiratrowhiteBW_FD_187527 | JGI IMG/M metagenome (GOLD analysis project Ga0209489, IMG submission 187527) | Root nodule microbial communities of legume samples collected from California, USA - Siratro white BW (SPAdes) (version 2) | ecosystem: Host-associated > Plants > Roots > Nodule | place: USA...
TTGACTAAGTCAGGCCATAGTAAGACCCTAAGGTTGGGCAGCTGTAAGTCCTGAAGTGTCTTCTTAATATCCTGAAGGCAAAGTTTATATAACTTATGAGAACTCTTATTTCAAAATTATCATAAAACTATTAAGTTATCATACTCTAAACTATGATAAGCAAACCTACTCATAGTGTATTCTATCCGGGCATGTTCTCAGTTCATTTCTTCAGATCCTTTCCTGTTTATGCTTTCTATAATTCCGCTGTATTTACTCTTTTAATATCTTGTTCATATTAAAAATTATAAAGTCCTAAATAGGAGGCTCTGCCACCTTTCCTGGATTCTATAAATTTTAATATTTTCGCAAATTTATATTATTCTGTTTATATTTTCGCAAATTTATATAATTCTGTCTATATATTATTCTGTTTATATTTGTATATCGGCTGGAAACCAGACCCTGCGGGCCACTGGCCTTAAGATACTGAATTTTCATTCAGATTATTGGGATTGGTCTAACAAAGCCACGTACAAAATTTTTTTTTTTTTTTCCCTTTATTACATTTTTCTATTGATACCCTTAGTGTAAAAGTTTACACTTAGTGGTATCACAGATTATTAATAGTTTCCAAATAAATCTATTACATCCATTTTAAGTTTTCTTAATATAGTAAAAGACAAACTTAAGTTGAATTCAAGGAAACATAAATTTATTGATTTTATTGAAAGATTTTTTTCCCTTAACAAACTAAAAAAGATATTGAAGATCAGGGCATTAAAACTAAAACAACAATTATAAAACAAAATTTTAAACAAAAACAATAAAGAAAAGTTAAATTAAATAAGTCATTGCTTCTTATAAAATATATATTGTTTTCTACACTTAACAAATGTTTAATATGTGAAACAATTTTCTCATTATTTATATTTTAAAATTTATTTATTTATTTATTAAATATTTTTTTTCTTATACTGAATCACGTAAACAAATCAGTACAATCAAATAAAAAGATGTTATATTAATAAACTTTCTTAATAAATAAAAAAAAATTAATAAATATTAAGAAATATCTATATTTTTTTTAAATAACATTAAATTAATTATAAAATACTAAATATTTAAAAATAATATGTTAAACTAAATTTTTAAAATTAATATTAAAATGTAAATATCTTAACAACATCCAACATTATTTTTATTATTATTAGAAAAATAAAATATAAAAAATATTTATATAAATATAAAAAAATTATTTAATATATAAAATAACAAAAATATTATTAATATTTTAAAAATTTATTAAGTGCAGGAAGCATTTATTGAAAGTAACTGCCATCAAATAAGATAAACAATGTAAAAGAAAAAAAAAATCAAATTGTAAAATTGAAATGTAAGATAAGTTGCAAATTAAAATAACTGTATAAACTAAAACACATCATCATTTTTTTTTTAACTAAACAGAAATCAAAACAACAAAATAATTGTGAAACAAAACAATAAAATGAAGTACTCAAATAAGCAATGAAAAGAAGAAATCAAGAACTTAAATCTAAATTAAATCACTATATATTCATCTTAAACTTAAAATAAAACAATAAAATGAAAGTAAAAATTATACAAATAAACGAATTGAATATATTATTCTCCTCGAAAGTACAATTATTCTTTATAATAAAATTGTAAAAAAATGTTATTATTCTTCTCGAAAGTACAGTTGGACAATAAAAAATAATGTATGTCCTCCTTTTTTTTCTGTATCCGAGATAGGTTCTTTTTATATCTAAATTAAAGTAACTAAAGTATACTAAACTAACTAATTTTTTTAACTAAATCAACTAATTAAATTTTAACCAACTAAATTAATTATCCATTTTTGTTTTACTATACCTCTTCAACACGGTTTCTTACCCCTTCAGTTCCAAACAATTATCAACAGAATCCTCTTTTCCAGTCTTCCTTCAAAATTTAAAATTTTCTTCTTCTTCTTATGCTTTCAATTAAGCTAGATCATTAAATTCTAAAAATGAAAACTTAACAAAAATATAAGTTAAAATTTCGCTCAAGTAACTAAAAAATAATCTGTCTAAAAATAAAAATTAACACGTTTTTCCTAAAGTATCTAAATTTTATAAAAGAACAAAAATCTTTATGAAAAACTAATAGTAAAATCAGAGAAAACATTTAAAATATGCAATTAAACAAAAAAAATTGTATCAACCAAGTGTTACCAGTTATCCCTAAAAATCGAGCACTTGAGTATTTGAATGAGTCAGTCACTGCCATGGTGAAGCATTTCTTCGAAAACAAGAAGCTAGTAGCATCTATTTTTATCTGCAGCCAAAAGATTTTATCTGCACATGGTGTTCTCAAGGTATTATTACTTGTATAAGAAAACACTCTGATATGTTTCACTCATAAAGAAAATAGAGCATATGGATTGCAAATCTTGAGGTAATCTTGAAATTGATGCATTTTACTACTATCTTTTTACGCTCTTGGTCATTCTATACGTGTTCCTAATTATCTTGTAGTCAAGATTTATCTTTCCCTGATTTGGGACTTTAGTTACTTATTCTAACATTATCAAAATAATTCTTTTGAATTGTTGAATTACTATGTGTAACTAATAAGACCATGCTTTTCCTCTCAACAAATTTTAACCTCCTTTGCTACACATTTTAAACTTGTAGGTTTATTGTAGTCTTGTCACATAACAGAGTACGTACACTTGACAAGGGTAATTTAAACTAAGTTTAATAGTCTTATGTAACATGTAATTGATTTTTAATTTACCATCAAATATTAATAATACTTAATATTCACTTACATGTCATATAGAGACTTCTTGAGACAGGAATGATTTATTTCTATAGTTAAAGGAGTCTTGACCCTAAACATTTTATTAGCTTTAAATGTTTTTTATGCATAAATTAATAACTACTTTTTTGCCAGATTTAGTTCTATACGAAAATTCCAAGTGTTATTTTTTTTTAAGTTTTAATTAAAATATTTTATATCTCTTTTATAATGTTTATTGTGAAGATAATAACTTTTTAAAAGACAAATGCTCTGTATTGTGTTTATAATGTTTAATTGTGAAAATAATTATACTTTTTCCTAAAATTTATAATGTTTAATTGTGAAAATAATTATACTTTTTCCTCTTTTTAGAAAAAATAGTTGAGTATCATTTATTTCTTTTTAATATTATCTTTATACGTGCTATTTGTATTCAAGTCTATATTATACAAACTAAGTAGAGAAAATTTTGATCCGAAATTTAACGAAATAAGAGAAGGAAATGTGAAAGAAAAAGTTGTGAATGTATCATATCGCTATAAGAAAACAATAAAACAACTGTCAAAAAGATACGTGGGTTAATAGCCCACGCAAAAAGTGTGGGCCAAGCAAGTAGCGTGGGCTAGATTCACGCAAAATGCAAAAGAAAATTAAAAAAAAATTAAGTCGGGGCCAGACTCACATACCAAAATATTATTCATAATTAATTACAAGTAGCGTGGGCTAGACCCACGAAAAACGCAAAAGAAAATTAAAATAAAAAATAAAATAAAACCAAGCGGGGCGAGACCCACACATTAATTAATTACAAGCAGCAAGTAGTGTGGGATAGACCAGCGCAAAACACAAAAAAGAATTCAAAAAATAAAAATAAAACCAAGCATAGGTGAGACCCACACACCAAAATATTATTTGTAATTAATTAATTATAATCAGCGTGGACTAGACCCACGCAAAACGCAAAAGAAAATTAAAAAAAAATTAAAACCAAGCGGGGACCAGACCCACACACCAAGTATATTTATTTAATAAGTATAATAATAATCGTAACATGACAAAAAAAATCTTCTGATCTGATGGTTAAAGGTTCTCTCCAGGTGCTGAGAGGTTCTGGGTTTGACTCTCTCCTTGTTAGCACCAGTGGGTTATTGTGAAGATTTGATGAAGCCAACCATGTGAAGAAGTTCAAGACCATGTGATCATATATGAAATGCATAAAGATTTCATGAAGATTGAAGAGCTCGGTCTAGAACGTAAATGTGTGTTGTGTGTTAAGTTTGAGTTCAAATTAGTGATGCATGCAATCTTAATCAAGGATAAGCTCCATAAGTGTTTTCTGATTTAACAAAGGATTTGAGAAATCATTAAAATCAGAACTTGCATTTTAAATAATTGTTTTAACTAACTCGACAAAAACAATTGACTGTTTGACAAAACAATCGATTGAATTTTAAGACAGTTGTCTATAAATAGTTGGCGCGTTTTCGAAAACTACAACGAAAGCATTCTAAACATTTTTTCTGAGCAAGAACATTGTGTTTTAAAAGAGAGAAAAAGTGTCTTCTTGTCTAGTGATCAAGATCAATCAATCATTTTCAACAAGAACTGTTTCTCGAACTATTACTTGAGCTTTGAGTTGACTGAGACAGTTTCATCACTGATCTGATCATCAGACTAAGCCTTCTATACCCTTTCTTTATTACTTTTGTAATATGTTGTATAGAAGTGCTTGTTTTGCTGAGTCTATGATAATTTTTTCATTGTACTGAAGGTTATTTTGCTGTGAGTTACCTGGGTTGGTAATTCTGTTTGTACAATGGGCTCTGTACAGGTTGTAACTTGCTAAGGAGATCAGTAAGGGGTTTTCTGGAATATACAGTGGAGTCTGTATAGTTCTGAGTTCTGTTGTAGGTTCAGCAGATTCTTTTCTGTGGGGAGCAGTGAATTCTTATGGGAAGCAAGTTGTTTTTCTGTAACCTGATCTAGTTTGATCTCTTTATAGTGAAAATTCTTACTGTGGAGTAAGGGACTGGACGTAGCCCTTGAGGAAGGGTGAACCAGGATAAATCCTTGTGTCTTGATCTCTCTTGCTCTCTCTCTTGATTATTCTTGTTAAATCTTACTGTGTTTCTTGAATTTTTTAGAATCAGTTAAACATTGCTAATTGATTAATTTCATCAACTTTCTGGAAACATTTAAGTAACTTCTGAAAACATATACAACACAATCTACTCTTGACAGTTTTGAATCTGATTAATAACCAGTATATTAGTTTTCTATAAATCTGCAGTTTTGAGAACTTACTGGGTTCACTGTTAATCAGTCAGTTTTCAAGAAAAGTTAATCTTTCACAATTATTGATTAAAACAGCTTTCATACACTAAACATAGTTTGTATTATTTGATAAAAAGTTCTTTAACCAGTAATTCATTACAAACTTGAATTTGATATAATTCTTTGATTTCTTGAATTAATTTTCAAGAACTGTTTTTATTGTACACTGTGTTTTCAAGAACTACATTCTGGTTTTAGTTTATTGTATCTGGTTGACTGATATTGTGCTGGAACTATTTTTGAACCTTTTTTGTTTGCTTTATATATCATCTTGAATAGTTTTCTATAAAAATAATTCATTCTCCAAACAGTTTGTGAAAGTTTTTAAGTGTTCAATTCACCCCCTCTTGAACTTGGCCAAAACATATTTTACCCTCCTGTTATAATAATAATAAGATTGTTTTTATTTTTTAAAAGTATGTTTTTTTTATTATTATAAGCGTGGGCCTGACCCCCACAAGCTTCTACTACTTTTACGTGGATCTGACCGGCGTATAATTTATTATATTTAATTATGCATTCAGTAGCCCACGCACGATAGTTTTGCTTCAGAATTTTAGCGTGGGCCCTTTGTCCATGCTATTGGTACTTTGTGTGGGTTTTTGGCCCACGCTATTTTGTCGTTTTCTTGTAGTGTATCATCTCATATAGTTACCATACACAAGATTTAAGGTGGTTGCTAAGTCAGACAATATCGACAATCCTTGAATATTATGGATAAAAATTGAGTATATTTTTTGTCAATCGTTATTTAATTTTATCATCTATTGTCGTATAACTTCAAAATAACACTATTATTTTTTTGTCCTTGCTTTTGTGATAAGTGAGTGTGATATGGATGGTAGCAAGAATTCTTATGTCCTTGCTTACATCCAATTTTTACAATTACTGTTTATCCGATTGTAAACCAATATTAAGAGCTTTAACATTGTGCTGGCAATGTAATAAAACAGAAAGAGAGAACTGTTTACTTTTGGGTCGTTTTTATGTTCAAGCCTATTTACAACTTTTTTTACTCTATTTAAATTCATATTTGGGTTGTATACAAGAACAAGAAAAGCAATAACATTTCTCGTGCACTGTTCATCTTCATCAACCTTACGTAGAACACATACAGCACTGTGAGAATTCGTAATTCATTTTACGTTTTCAACCTATTATGAAACTTCATTATGGTATCAGAGCGGGTTGATCCCACTTTGTTCCTTTCTCCTGCGTGAATTAAATTTTCCTAGTTCACGTTTTCATTACACTCTATTCTACCCTGTTTTGCGTTTTCTTTACTGTTCATTGTAGTTGTGATGAATTCACTGCAAAATCCGACAAATCCTTACTATCTGCACTCGGGAGAGAATCCAGGAATGGTTCTTGTCACCCTTCCACTTGATGACACCAATTATCACACGTGGAGTCGCGGAATGAAATGCGCACTTCTTTCGAAAAACAAAATCAAGTTTGTCAACGGTGAAATCCAAGAACGGGCGAAAACTGACGTGTTCCATGATGCATGGGAAAGGTGCAACATGATGGTTATTTCGTGGATTACTCGCACATTAAACGCAGAGATCGCACACAACAGCATATACATCGACAATGTGGTTGATCTTTGGAATGATTTGGAGGAAAGATTCTCAAAGGAAGATCACTTCCGAATTTCTGATATTCTTCAAGAAATTAATTCAAGCAAGCAAGGGGAAAGGAACGTCTTCGAATATTTTATTGATCTTAAGGTCTTGTGGGAAGAACTTGAGTTCTTGAGACCCATACCTAGTTGCACGTGCGAGACCAGATGTAGTTGTGACGTTACCAAGATAATTACCAGCTATATAGACTATGAACATGTGATTTCATTCTTGAAAGGGCTTGGAGATGTATATATGAATGTTAAAACCCAAATATTACTCATGGATCCGCTACCCACTATAAATTGTGTGTTTTCACTCGTTCAACAACAAGAATGCCAACTTATTAGAGGAGAAGAATTGAACAAATCAAAAACGATAGTTAACAACATCAATAGTCAAGAATGGAAATTTCATGGCAGCCGTGGAGGCGTTGGATGGAGGATGCAAGGAAGTGAAAGATAGGTATCTTTCATTCCAAGCTGGTTTACGGCTGAATTGAACGCAGATTGATCCAAAGCCTTTGTAAAAACATATGTTGGTTGCTTAATTCCTTTAATTGGAAGAAGATGGAATAAACCAGCCTGTAATTTTTTCCTAACCACATGACAGTCTATGTCAATATGCTTAGTTCTTTCATGGAACACAGGGTTCGTTGCAATGTGTCGTGCGTCTTGATTGTCACAAAATAAGTTGGCTGGTGTTACCGTATCAATTTGAGGATCACGGAGAAGAAATGTGAGCCACTGTAATTCACAAACAGTCGTTGCCAAAGCCCTGTACTCTGCTTCTGATGATGAACGTGAAACGGTGTTTTGTTTCTTCGTTTTCCTGGAGATCAAGGATGTTCCAATGTAAATGCAGTAACCTGTGGTGGATTTTCGTGTGAGATCACATGATGCCCAGTCTGAGTCACTGAAAGCCTTCAACTGCAAATTATTCTCACATGGGAAGAAAACATAACGTGCGGGAGACGCTTTAATGTATTTTAAGACTCGATTGATAGCTTTGTGATGATGTTCATTTGGAACTTGCATAAACTGACTTAGGAATTGAATCGTGTAGTTTATGTCGGGTCTAGTATTTGTGAGATAAAGAAGCCTCCCTATAGATCGACAATATGATTCTTCTTCACAGATGGAACCATTCTGTGCAAACAATATTTTTGCATTCTTTTCCATAGGGCTGTAACACGGTTTTGCGGCAAGCATACCTGGATTTTCCAATATATGTAGAGCATACTTTCTTTGGTTTATGTAAATTCCTTTCCTTGATCTTGTTACTTCCAAGCCTAAGAAGAAGCTTAATTGTCCAAGGTCCTTGATTCTAAAATTTTCATTCAGGAAATGCTTTACTTCATTCATGTGATTCACATTATTCCCAGCCAGTATGATGTCATCTACGTAAACCAACAATGCCATGAATGAAAAACCAACTTCCTTCATAAACAGAGAGTGATCTGATGAAGATTGAATGAAACCATTGTTTAACAAGGAACCTGTCAATTTTGCGCACCACTTTCGGCTAGCTTGCTTTAAGCCATATAGAGATTTCTTGAGACAACAAACTTGGTTAGGTTTTTCTGCATGCAATCCTTGAGGTAAAACCATGTAGACTTCCTTGTTCAAATCTCCGTGCAGAAATGCATTGTTCATGTCAAGTTGATCAAGATGCAGTTCTTGGCAGCGACAATGGCTATCAATAATCGCATCGTCGTCATCTTGGCAACAGGTGAATATGTGTCGTGGTAATCAATACCTTCAATTTGTGTCTACCCCTTAGCAACGAGTCTCGCCTTATGTCGTTCTATCTCTCCATTTGCATTGAATTTTAGTTTAAAAATCCACTTGCAACCTATGAGTGTCTTTCCAGAAGGAAGTTCAATAATGAACCATGTATTGTTGGCCTTCAAAGCTTCGGTTTCAGCTTCCATAACATCTCTCCATTGTGCTATTTTACCAGCTTCTTCATATGAGCTTGGTTCATCATGTGAAGAAATAGAATAAACTAAGTGCAGTTGTTTCTGGTTCATAGTATCATAGGAAAGTACAGAGCTTATGGGATACTTAACTTTTGGTTTTTCAAGTTTGGTCTTCGTAATGTTGGATATCCCATGATGATAATCCTTCAAATACTCAGGAGCCTTTCTTGATCTCATGTATCTTCTTAAATCATTATTTTCATGCTCATTCTCTTCTGGCTGCATATTTTCCTTAGCATAATCATATGTGCTTTCATATGGTAAATAGAAGAAATCTTGTTCGAGAATATCATCAAGTCTTTCATCATTGTCTTCTGGTTCTATACAAATTTCTTCATGAAAAACCACATCTCTGGAGATTAAAACTTCTCTTATTTTAATATCTAAAACTACGTACCCCTTAACACCAGTTTTAAAACCAAGGAAAATGCATTTTCTACTTCTGAAATGAAGTTTATCTCTATTTCTGGCTATGGTAGAAGCAAAACATAAGCATCCAAAAACTCTCAACATAGACATATCAGGTTTTTGTCCATAAAGTAGTTCATAAGGCACCTTAAAATGTATGGCAGCGGAAGGCAAGCGATTTATAATATAAATAGCATGACAAACAGCATAACACCAAAATTGCTTGGGAAGATTATAGTGAAACATAATACTCCTAACTACATTCAAAATATGTTGATGTTTTCTTTCTACTATAGAGTTTTGCTCGGGTGTTTCTACACAAGATGTTTGATGTAATATACCAAAACTATTATACAAGTTCTTATAGTCAAATTCAGCTCCATTGTCTGTTCTCATGATTTTGACGCATTTGTTAAACTGTGTTTTTACATAATTGACAAAACTGTCGAGCAAGGATCTAGTTTCACTTTTGTTCTTCATTAAAAAAATCCAGGTGTTGCCTAGAATGATCATCTACTATGGTAAGAAAGTATTTATAACCACGTATAGAAGTAATACCAAGGTCCACATTTGTTTATATGTACCAGATCAAATGAATCATGAGTAACAGAATCACTACAAGAAAAAAGCTATTTAAAGATCAATTTTTAACTACAAATGAAATGGTTGCTAATTGTGACTAAACTAGCTATCAAATTGGATTTTGGTTGCTAAATAATTACAAAATAGAAGTAATGATTATTTTAGTGACCAATTAAGTCAAGATAATTGATATCTAACATTAGCTACTAAGATTTTAGTGACATACACTATTAGATTCTAAATTAGTCTCTAACTTAATTAGATACCAATTTAGAATCTAATGGTATAGGTCACTAAAACTTTGGTAGCTAATATTGGATACCAATTATCTTGACTTAATTAGTCACTAAATCATATTTTATAGTTATTTAGCAACCAAAATTTAATTTAATGACTATTTTGGTCATAATTAGTAACCATTTTATTTGGTAGCTAAAAATTGATCTTTAAATTCTTATAGTGTATGAAAAACCAGTCTATGTTGTTTTGCATAATAACAAGGATCGCAAAGACTTATTTTACTGTATTGAATATCTTTAGCTTGAGGGAAGGCTATTAGGAGCTTTAACACTATACCGGCAACATGATAAAATGGAAAGAGAGAACTGTTTTCTTTTGGGCCGTTTTTCTATTAAAGCCCGTTTACATTCTTTTTACTCTATTTAAATCTATATTTGGGTTATATACAAGAACAAGAAAAGCAATAACATTTCTCGTTCATTGTTTATCTTTATCAACCTTAGCGCCATGCTTACAGCACTGTAAAATTATGAAACTTCATTAACCAAAGAAAAAGATTGGCAATTTATATAACCATTTTGCATCAAATATTATAAAAATATGTGCATGGGTTTTATTGTACTGTATTGAAAAACCTATAATGCGCAAGTGCATCATGCATTTGTTACTTTAAGCATTTGGTGGTGACTTGTATGAGTTTTCGTTCTTTTATAATAAAATCATTATGTAGTATTTAGACCAAGAAATCAGTATAGGTTATGCATTTTACTGCACCAAATTTAACATTTTGCCGAATTCAGTGGAGTAAAGTAAATTTCAAAATAGAGGATTACTTGTGGATATCTATCTACAAAATAATTTTATTAGAGAGTGAAGTTCAACTAGTTTGCAATTTTTTCTGAAATTATTGTTTTTTCCAATTATCACTAGTTGATCTCTTCGATGTTGATATATTAATTCGTATAAGATACTTTCGTAAATCATTTTTAGTATTAATTCACCATGATCATTATTCCTGGATTGTAAAACATACATACCTTAAAACAAAATACATACTTTAATCACCCTTGACACGATCATACACAAACAATTAATTGTACATTGTTAAGGTATATACTTTTACCTTTTATCTAATTTTATAGGGCAATGGTAGTTCAATCATTCTTGGATATCGGTCAAATAAAGTCCATGTAAAGGTTGTTATGAATTTATGGGCGATGGCATTAATAACACTCAACTATCAAAACGATATGCAAGCTCGCATAATTATAGCAACTAATTAAAAATTTGCATAATTTGTGTATCATAATGCTTAGAAGTAAAACCTCAACATAACCATCAAAACATGCGTAATGAAAACTGCAAATCTTTGAAGTCTTGAGAACATCTAACATACATGCAAGATTTGGAGAAATGTATGTATCTCTAAGATGTCGTTGCAATGGTTCAATGGCCAATCAAAATACCCTTCTTTTGATGACTACTTGAGCACCTAATACAAAGAGATGCTCATTTCCTCTTTCCAACCACCAAAATTGATAAATGCGGAGTTTTATTTCAAATGCTTATGTTTCCCACACATGGGTATCCCAAATTGAAAATATCCTACTTTCATGTGTTTACAATATTCAACTAGCAATCGATGTTGAAATCACCAACTCAATTTTTCATTAGAACCACAAATGATACAAATATGATGCATTAATTGCAACAGACATTTCTAACAAAGATACAACTACAATGCAAACTTAATTGTCACTCGTACAAACCACACCAAGAATAACTTATTTCAGTACTTATCAGTTCTGAATTAAGTCTTATTTTACAATAAATTTATTCATAAGCATGACCTAAGAAGCCAAGTGAACAACTAAGGTTTCCACATTTCTTTAAGGGTAACAACTTAAAATTTGACGAAATTCTTTTCCTTCAAGCTTTCCACAGTATCCTTGAGGCTCACTTCCAAAGGAATATATTCAATCCCCAAGCTCTTTGCTTTTTCCTTCGAAACCTGAAATACTGGCTCAGGTGGATTATCATTTTCGCACCTGTTAATGTAGTTGACAGAGTGAAACCATATTAGAAAAATCAAAAACAAGAAAAACGTATGTGGAATCTTGAAACTACCAAAATAATTATACTCACTTCTCTGGAAGTTTTAATGTTGGGTAGGATTTCCGTAACATCTTCACAGCCTCTGAGAAGTGTGCCACTCTCTCAACAAGTAAATATCTTCCATTAGCCGAAAGATTCTCATATGCTAGAACATGGGCCAGTGCAACATCTCTCACGTCCACCCATCCCAAAGTTATATTCTTATATGTCGATGAACCTGTATCAAGGCGATGGAACAGTTTCTTCAATTATTTAAGAATTGAATCAAATATAGAAATTTTAGAGCATAATGTATAATACTAATTACCATTGACAAACTCTAAAACAAAAGCAGAACTAGTGTTAAGTTCTGGTTGCAAGAGGGGTCCAACAACCAATGCCGGGTTCATTGTAACCAAGTCTATATTGTGTTCTTTGGCAAATTTCCAGGCAGCATCTTCGGCCAAAGTCTTTGAGAGATTATACCATATCTAAAACATAAATAGAAAATAGCAAGAAATGTTAAGAACAAGGTAACATAATATAAGTGTTAGTTCAGTAGCAATTGTGCTATGCATATAAGTATTACAACTATTGAGCTGTTCTCATGTCATATGAACAAAACGAGAGAAGCAGATCAAATTTTTAGTAGTGCAGCGCACGAGAACAAGTGAACAAGGACTCCATAATCTCAAAATTACTACAAACAAAATTTAAACATATGAAAGTTTATTAGGGAAAACAACACATACCCCATTTCTCTTACAGTATTCTGGGTCGGAATACCAGGTCTCGTCAACCACCACATCAGGGTTTTTAGGCCTGTCGTTGAAGGAAACTGCAGCAATAGAAGAAGTTACAATCACGCGTTTGAGCGTGGGCGAGTTCACACACGATTTCAGAACATTGAGAGTCCCCTTCACAGCTGGATCCAACAACTCAGTCTGAAATACATAAAGTAAAAACAGAACATCAATAATCCACATTTAAAAAAAAAAAACACATGGAATTGCAAACGAAACAAACCTGGGGGTCCTTGGCATTGTTAAAAAAGGGAGAAGCAGTGTGAAACACAGCGTGACAACCTTCGACGGCAGAGTCAAAGGAACCTTCTTCTAGAAGATTCGCCTTCACCAGCTGCAGTCTCTCCTTGGCACCCTCAAGGTTAACCAAGTGATCTACCTTTTTGGGATCATCTGCACATCACAAATCATCCAATCTTAAACTTTCGTAACAGTAATGCATCAGGGTCACGAAAAATTATCACAGATCGAAAACAAAAACTACAGAAGACAAAAAAAAAACACATACTTGGGTCGCGAACAGTGGCCTTAACAGTGTAACCGCGTTCGAGGAGAAGCTTGACGACCCAGGAAGCAATGTAACCGGAAGCACCGGTAACACACACTACATGTCCAGCTCCTGTGCTCATTCTGCTTTATCTTCTTCTACTCTCAGATGATACTCTGTTCAGTGGTGTGTTGTGTTCACTCATTCTCAACCAAATTGCCCTTTTATAGAAACAAAATCGATTGCGTTTTCAATTAGGAAAGGTGTTACTGGGGCCATTGCAATTTGAATATGTAACAGTGGGCCATTTCCAATTCATCGTTATATCCAAATAGTAATTTTTAAATACAGAGTATCACAACACGTATCATGATATAAAATTAAAATTATGAATTTTAAATAAAAATTTGCATAAGTGTTATAAGAATATTCCATTAAATAAATTAAGGACACGTGTGTATACAAGTAATGCATTGAAGATGAGTTGAATATAGAAGAAGAGGAATAAGTGGTAGTGAAGAGGCGTGGCTTGATAGATATGAAGAATAGAGATATGCAGAAAGCGACCCCGAAAATGAGGGGAAGAAACTAAAAATGGTTAATTGAGCCGTAATCTGTAAGATTTGGTGATGTTCATCTTTTTCCAGATAGGCAAAGTCCTATGTAGATAACGTTTTACTCCATTTTTAGTCTTCTTAGCTTTCTAAACTATAAAATAATATTAAATATCATATAATAGTTATAAAGAATTATGTTTCTGATTAAGACCGGGTCCAGTCGACGTAAAATTGACGTATTCGCTGACGTTAAGATTTTATGTAATAGTCTTAAAATATTTTGATTTGTATAGTGTTCTATTTATTTATTTGTTTACTATAAACAAATAATAAAAAGGGATCTAATTGATTTTTTTAATATTTGTAAAACGAATAAATTTTAGTTTAGGTAGTTGTAAACAAATTGTTTTGATTCTTCTAAAATTTGAAAAAAAAATAATTTTAATCTTTAATATTATACTAAACTAAATTATATCTTGAAACAATATGTAGCTAAAAATACAATAATTAAAGAGTGAATTGATTTAGAAAATATGTTTTAAAAAATGTTGTTGGTGAGAGTAATTAAATGTAATAATTTAAAATAATACAAGTAAGATAAGAAAAATAATATAAATAAAATTCATACTCTTTTTGTTCTTTTCGAATCAAAAAAAAAATGGAAAGAGTTTAATGAATATTGACTCATATAATTTATTATAATTAAAAAATAATTAATTATTATATTTTTTACATAACTTAAAAAATCATTTTAAGTTAGAATAATTAATTATTTACTATTTATAATTCATTAATATTTATAATTCATTATATATAAAAACAAATATTTGAAATTTATCTAATATAATTAATTATTTTTTCTTCCTCATCAATTATTTACAATAACATACATTTTAAATTTAGTTGACATAATTCATTATTTATTGTTTAAAATCAATTATTTTAAAAAATTAAACATTTTAGATTTAATTAACATAATTAATTATTAATGTTCCATAATTGATTATCTAAAAAACATGCTAAAATTTAAGTTTGGTCAAATTCGAAATAATCATTTACAAGTTTTACATAATCTTTACACCTGATGTCTTGCTAAAATTTAAAAGTGTTAAAATTATATTGTAATATGATATTGTACGTAAATAAAATTAGAAGATTTATAAATAATTATAATTTATCTATGTAAAAGTAAATATTAAGAATTAAATATAATGAATTGAAATTTAAGAAGGATAAAAAAAAATTAGAAAAACAAAACTAAAATTTTTATAAAAAATAAAAATATTGGTTTTAAAATTTATAGAAAAATATTATAAAAAAAACTTACTAATGTAAGAATTAAAAATGTATTTATACTAAAAGGAAATAATTTAGTAACAATTAATTATCTAAGTAGTTAAAGTTCTTTAACTTATCATCTAGTTTACCATGTCTCATTTATTGTTACCAATCTAACAAGACTTACTATGAATTAAACATAATGTGAGAAAATTATTTATAAAAAAGTTAGTATCTTTTATGTTTTCTTTCCTTATTTTGACATTTACACTAAAAAAAAATTTCTATGATTTTTGAGTCCATCTCAACTTACCAGAATCTAGGAGTGTGATAAAACATGTAAATATTTTTATCAATATTTTTAATGTTCTTTGTAATCTTTTGCATTAGATTAGATAATTAATTAAGTAACTTGATAGTTTTAATTTTTTTATAGCCTTAATTATATTGATGGTCTCATGTATAATGGAGTATTTGAATAAAATACAATCACAGAATAATCTGCATCACCAACCTCACTGTCTCCATTTTTCAAAGGTTACCAACTATTCCCTCTTGTCAAATCGCTATAACTTCCTTCTTCTCCGATCTTTCTACACCCTTCTTCTCTCACCACAACAACATGTCTCTATCGTTCGTTTATGTCGGTTTAAAACATTGATTTGGGTTCTAAAAGAAACAAATTTGGGTGCAATTTTTTTGGATGTAGGGAAAAGTTAAAAAGAAAAATAAAGAAAAAGGTGAAATTATTTTTTATTTGGGTTCTAAAAGAAACAAAATTTGAGTGCAATTTTTTTATCGATGTAGGGAAAAGTTAAAAAAGAAAAATAAAGAAAAAGGTGAAATTATTTAAAGTAAGAGAGAGTAAATAAAAGGTGTTTGTGATAGATTTAATTGATTGATAGAATAAATTAATTGTATATAAATTTTTATTTATTTATTATATGATACCATAAAATTAAAATTTTTATTATATTTTATTTGAAATTAATCGATTAAGTTTGTTGTTTAATGAATTATGTAATTTGTATATGTATTTTTATGGGAAAACGAAAAATTTATTTCATTTTGGTGATCCAGCGTCTCTTTTTCTGCACTTTCGGTCATTCTTTTTGGTCGGTCCTCGAAACAAGAACCCTAAACAAGAGTCGAATAGGAAGGAAACAATTGTATGGGTACGCGTGTGTCGATTCACATGATAATCGTTGTAATGAAACTATTGGATTATCTAACTGCACCTACTTCCCACGTCACATTTCATGTCTTTACTTCATAATTGAAAAATATTATATGGTATATTGATTTTTTTTCTAATATATGTTATTGGACCCATTTTAATAATTATTAAAAAAATTATGAATATAGTTTTCATACAAAGTGATTTATACATAAAGAATATCAGTGAAAAGGACAATTTTATCTTTCCATAAATAAGTTATGTCCTTTGATTATATTATGTTCTCTTGTATCATTGACATTTTATATTATTGGTAAAAAAAACAAATACATTGATCAAGAGATATTTAAATAAAGTATTTATTATATTTTCACTTTTAGTTCTTATTATTTTTAATATGATAGATTCAGGATTATATAGATAGTAATTTTTTTATTAAAGTCTTAAGTGTGATTTTAACATGAAAAAATTAGAAGAAAAAAGTTGAATGTGTTTTTTTTAAAAAAAAAAATGTTCTTTAAAGATATTTTTTTTTTATGAAAGTGATTTTTTTTTCAAGAAAATGACATGAGAAAGAGGTACACAATTTTATATTGAATTCTTTCTACCATTAAGACTACATCCAATTTTTTTGGAATTATTAAGTTTTAATAAGTTATAAAATTATTTCAAATATTAAATTAGCAAAAATTCACTTAAAATCTATTTTTTTTTTTAATATATCTTAGATGATAGGGATTTTTTTTAAAGAGAAGGATACAAAAATTAGCATATAGTTTTATACTTTATAGTGTTATGACTTAGACTCAATCTTAACAATATCGTCAGTAAGTTATTAGTTAACTTATAAGGATAAGATATGATAATTAAATTCATTTAATACATGAAACTTGATATTTTAGTTAAGACATTTAAAATTATTTTTAATATGACTCACGAGATTAAAAATATGGAGAATGAAAAAATTAACAAATATTAAATTAAGAAGAATAATGACAAAAGAAAAAGGAAAGACTAATTGCTCTAGCTTAGGATCTCCATCCTTATTAGCTAGACCATTGGCGTCTATCGTGGGATCGATAAATCAATTCAACATGCAATGACACAAAAGAAAGAAGCAGTGATAACTCAACTCTTAAAATAAATGATGGCAAAAAAAATAGATGAGATGCACAAGCAAAATGAAAAGAGGGCAGAGGAGCTAGAAATGTATATGATGAGGGTTTGAAAGGAAAATCATTGGTGCTAGGGACCATGAAGGAACCAACCATTTCAAATTTTCCTTTCAATATTTTTCTACTTTTCAATTAATTGATGATAAATGATTTTGTACTCAAAATAGTTTGATAATACGCATTATAAATATTTTTAGTTTTAAAATTAAAATTAAGTTATTATAAATTTCATAGTTTTCTAGAAAACAAGTTCAGGTTCAATGACATGTAGAGATAAGGATAACTTTTGGAAAAAGATATCTTCTTTCGACACTTGAAGTTTAAATCAAGTTTATACACTTGGTATTAATGGCTTGATATCGTCACCAAGTATATATGCTTGGTAGGGATCGTTGTCAAGTCTTTATGCCCAGCAAGGTAGTTGCCAAGTCTGACCTTGGTAGGAATCGTCATCAAATCTTTGCACTCAGTAGGGTTGTTGCCAAGTCTTCGAGCTTGATAGGAATCGTCTCCAAGTCTTCATGCATGGTAGGAATCATCGCTAATTCTTCATGCTTGGTAGAATCATCGCCAAATCTTCATGTTTGGTAGGATCGTCACTAAGTCTTCACACTTAACCGAAGTTGCTAAGTCATCACGCCTGGTAGGAATTGTCATCAAGTCTTTGCGCTTGGTAGGATCTTCACCAAATCTATGCATTTAATAGGAATCATCATCAAGTCTATGCTTTGTAAGGATCGTCGCCAAGTCCATGAATTTGGTATGGGTCGTTGCCAAGTATACGCACTTGATATAGATCATAAAAATTATATGTTGTGTAGTGTCACGACCCATTCCTAAATTCTTAGGCTTGATATGTGGTATTTTTAATAGGTCAATAATTAAGTTATAATCCGTAATCAATTTACTCTTTCTTTTTAGTTTTTAAGCTTAAAGTTCGATATTGAAGGTTGTATAATATAAACGCAAACTCAATTTCTATAATATTCTTAATAAGTCATTGATCTATTAAAAAAAGATAAAATATGATAATTAAATCTATTTAGTAGGTAAATCTTGAAAAATATCACTAAGATATTTATAACTATTTTTAATATAAATCACAGATTAAAAGGATTGAAAGAGTGTAATTAATAATAAATATAAAAAAAATCATCCTTAAGGAAAACAAACAAACATATTGTTTGTTTCAGTCATTAAAACTAATTTCAACTATTGAAAACTGTTTCACTTATATATATTCTTCACAACCACTTATGGTCACAACAAAGTATTATTTTTTCTTTCTTCTCCAACAAACTTTTCTCGATATTTAAAAAAATAAAAAAATAAAAACTCTTTAGGTTGTTACATTCTCGAAAATAAGTTAATAAAAATAATATAAATCAGAAGGTCGTAAATAGTCCAAAGGCTAAGTTGAAAATTTAATAGAATACTAAAATAGTGAATATAAACTTACGATACAAATTTATTTTAAAAAAGATATTCACTTAAATATCTATATGTTTTCTTCCTATAATACTTATATATAAAGTTTTAGAAAAGTAGTTGTTGCAATAAGTTGAAGATCATTTTTTTTTTAAAACATCATCTAAGTTTTGAGGAGAACAGAGAAGATTATCATAATTTATTAAAATTTATCTAATGGACATCACGAATTGATTATTATAAAATAATACAATATTCTTAGTTTTGTGTAGTTAGTAGTTATTTATGATTTTTTTCACAACCATGATTTTTTTTTCTAAATAAAAGCATGGCTTTCAGATTTAGCACCACGACATATCAATTCGGCCATGTTGAAGACAATTTAGCAAGTTAACACTAACCAAATCATAAAATAAAGTTTATATTTATACTGAAAAATAATTCATGTTCTAATAATATATCAAGTAATTTTGTAGCATCATTTGATCAAATATCACTATAGTAAGTTTGTGTTAATTTTTTAAAGTGAATATTATAAACTTTATATCAATAATAATTTCTAATTGATTAACAGAGTAAAATTTTATACAGATAATATACTACTATTAAGTTCACATGCATGCATCACTTATCTCGAGTATGTCAGTAGATTGAAGGACAGGAATAAAAGGACTGACAGCTTTTGTTGTGGAGGGATTCCTCACATGAAGAACCTTATCAGATGAATAAAACTCATCATGATAGTAAGCCAGCAAAGCACCATTCTCTTTTGCCCTTTGCTAGTTTTACAAAACTTTTAACTTATCAATCTTAGCTGTCAGAAAATGTTAGGATGTTCATGATTTCATGGACCATTATTTATGAAACTGCAGAAGAATATATGGACAAAATTTGTTTTCAGAGATGAGTGACACTATGGAAGGAAATAGATGGTGGTGCTCATGGACAATAAAGGAAAGGAATAACTCAAACTTTTTCAATATAGAAGGGCATGAACATGGAGAGGAGAGAAAAGAAAGAGACTTGAAAAACAAGTTTACATTTGGAAAGAAAGATTGATTCTCCAGTAAGCCACTAGAATCATGCATAAAACTTTAAGGTTAAACTAATTTTATTTTTTCCCTAGTATTAACTAATATTTTTAAGTGTTTATGATTTAATGATAACACGTAATATTTCAAAGTATTTTTCTAAATTTTTAATATAACTTTTATTTATTTATCTTTAAATAGATTTAAGAAAAAGGAATGATATAATATTTGAGAAACATCAAAATTAGAAAATAAATTTTAATAGGAATCCCATATGTACTTTTATATTGTTCATATGTTTGGTAATCATTTTGTTGCTATAAACTATTCACTAATTTTGTTAATGATTAATTTTTATTGAAGAATTAATTTGGTTAGCACCTTTAATGAGATATTCCTTCCTAGTCACTTCATTCACAAAATTTGAATTAAAGACAATGTTTAGATAACTTTATTCCTTTTATAGTGACTAAAATAAATCATTTCCATGTTAGAAAAAAAAAAAGTCATAGAAATCAAAATTAATTTTTATATGATAGTAGATAATTGATAGGTTTTAAAATATTAGTTTAACTGAAATGTAAAAATTCATGGATATTTAATATATTTTTTATAAAAAGTAATATATATATACACACACACGAAAGGTTAATATATGAATTTTAAAAATATTTCTTCCTATTCATATTAAGAAAAGGTTTTCTGTTTTTTCTTAAATTTAAAATAGACTTTTTGGCTTAATTATAATTTTGGTTCCTATACATTACAAGAACCCTAAAATCCTTCAATTTTTAATTAACCATACTTTATTCCCTATTTGTTGTCAGTAGTTTTGATCCTTCAATTTTTAATTAACCATAACTTTATTCCCTTCATTGTGTTAATGTAATTTTGATTCTTTATTTTTTTTAAATCTAACTATTTTAGTTTGATTCAAGATGTGCTATTAATGTTTGTTTTTTATTTTAAAATATCATATTGATTAAAATATAAATAAAAATTATAATTTTAAATTTGATTTTTTATTTTTTTTAAAAAAGGAAAAGTGAGTGTCATATATATCAAATATAATTAAGGAGTATACTAATTAAAAGGTAAATTTTTCAAAAGGTGTAATTTGACAAAGAAATTTTTGAAATAAGAAAAAAATTATTTCATAAATAGATAAATGGTGTTATGTAAACATAATTTCATTTTGAAGAAATTGTGATACCTAGTAACGACTTTAGTTTGATTAACTTTAGTTTGATTAACTTCATCCACAAATCAACCAAAATCTTAGGGTAACCCAACTCCTTAAGAAAATCCAATAGCGTCATCACCTCAAACGCACACATGATCCTAGGTTTCGAAAAAAAAAAAAAAAATCAGGAATGAGACCCATTAAGTGGTTATTATACAAATCCAACCGCTCCAACTTTATCCCACTCAAACCACGCGGAATTAACCCAACAAACTATTCCCATCAAGATCCAAATCCCTCGACGGAACCAAATCTGCATTTTGATTCTTATTTTTTTTCTTTGTAAAACTTATAATTTTGATCCTATTATTTTCTATAAATTTGCTTCTTCAATTTTTTATTATTTATAACTTTATTTCCTAAATTTTTAATGTAATTAAGTATCTTAGTTTTTTCAAATCTAACCATTGTAGTTTAAAATAATTTTTTCTCCTAATTTATATTACTTAATATTTTTTATTTCTAATATTAAATTTACTATTATTATTGTTTTTGCAAGAGACCTGTTCACTCCAATAACAACAATAATGTCTTCTAAAATTGCTCCTAACATCACTCAATAATTTCTTCTAGAATTGCTCCTAACGTCGCTCCTTTCTTGTTGTTCCAAGTGCTCCGCTCCTTTCTTGTTGTTCCAAGTGCTCCGCTCCTTCCTTGTTGTTCCAAGTGCTCCGCTCCTTCCTTGTTGTTCCAAGTGCTCCGCTCCTTCCTTGTTGTTCCAAGTGCTCCGCTCCTTCCTTGTTGTTCCAAGTGCTCCGCTCCTTCCTTGTTGTTCCAAGTGCTCCGCTCCTTCCTTGTTGTTCCAAGT
>Ga0209489_105449_pt1 | contig 22028 bp, 16 predicted proteins | sample SiratrowhiteBW_FD_187527 | JGI IMG/M metagenome (GOLD analysis project Ga0209489, IMG submission 187527) | Root nodule microbial communities of legume samples collected from California, USA - Siratro white BW (SPAdes) (version 2) | ecosystem: Host-associated > Plants > Roots > Nodule | place...
AATAATTATAATTATAATAATATCAGTAATAATAATAATAATAATAAATTAATAATAATAATAATAATAATTTTAATAATATCAATAATAATATTGCTAATAATAATAATATTAATAAGTGTAATTATAATAATATCAATAATAATAAGAATAATAAAATGAGTAATAATAATAATATAAATAATAATAATAATATTAAGAATAATATTAATAGTAATTATAATTGTAATTGTAATAATAAGTATAAAAATAATTGTAACATGACAGAAAAGTTACTTTGGTTTAATGGTTGTAGGTTCTCTCAAGCTAGTGAGGTAAAATTGTAACTAAAAATAAGATAAATAATAGATGTTAAAATATTTTTTTTAATAAAAATAATATTCAAAATTTTTTTAAAAATATTTTTAAAATCGGTCACAGAATCGGTCACAGATTCGGTCACAGAATCGGTCATTATGCATCAGCGACCAGCAAAATAGCGACTGAAACGTTTGGTCACTAAATCGGTCACTGTTTTAATCAGTGACTGATTTGGGTCATTTAGTGACCAATTTTTTAGTCACTATTAATGATTTTTCTAGTAGTGTGATGAAGTTTTTTGTTCAAAATTATCCTAGAGAATTACCTAGTGACTTTGCTATGTTTCAAGCATCATCAGTAATATTTAAATCTTGGTTAAATTAATATACATACACACACACACACACACACATATATATATATATATATATATTATATTGTAATTTGAATGCTAATAATTATAATTATTTTATATATATTAGGTATCTGATCAAGGAAGTGTACCTAACGAAGAAACAAATGATGAACATCAAAAATCTTATTTGAATGTTAATTCATTTCTTCATTATTCCTAATTTTAAGATTGAGAACAAATGATAAACCTTAAAGTTTGAAGTTTACATTATTTTACCTTAAAGTTGTAGACTTTGCTCTTTTTCGCTTTTATGAATGTTATTTCAATTATAAATACAAATATTTTCAAGTCTTTTGCACCTTGTGATTTATTCTTAATACCAATATTTTTTAAAGTCTTTACTTTTTATGGTTTATTATGTTGTTTCATAAAATTAATTGATAAATTTAACTAATAAAACCTATATAAACACAACAAATGAATGTAACGGAGGTTAATAAATTGTTGGTAATTCGGTTGGAATCGACGGAAATAATAGGGGTTTAAAAATGTTGAAAATAACCGTCAGAAATAACAAAGTTTCAAGATCACTGGAAGTTACGAGGATTTGTTACCGTCGGAAATAACTGGGATTCAAAACCTTGAAGTTACATGGGTTTGAAACCGTTGAAAACAACAAGGGTTCGAAATTACTAGAAGTTATAAGGTTAAAATTTTGTCCTTCCAAAGATTAATAAAAATCATCGATAATTTGTTAAAAACGCTAACTCTTACCGAGAAAAATCAAACTGCAAATAACATACTTAATAAAGATTAAAACTGTGAAAAATATTAAATATAACTCCATTACAAAAACTTCTTGTAGTGACATATGAGATTCTACTATAACTAATTATGTTGCATAAAAAATATTCCAATATTATAAATGTGTAAATATAAGGTCATCCAAATAGGACTTTAGAGAGAAGCTTTTTGTTTCTGAATCATTCACTTGTATGAAATTACTATATAGAACAATGAGTGTCTATATATTGTATTTTTTTATTTTAAGAATTTTCTTGCAAACACTTCAAACATCGTATCATAAAACATAGTATTAAGAATTTGGTTAAGAGTGAAATTATGTACCTGTCCTTATTTTAGTGAAAGATAAATGGATAATGAAAACTAATTTCGCGTACTTATTGTAGATGAGAAGCGGCAAAAGAAAAAAATACTTGCATTAATATTGCTTATTTAGTGGAGTCCTTTAACTTGATGAAAAGGAATTGAACACAACTTGAGTTCATGAGACAAATTAATATTAAAAGACAAAAGTATTCTCGTCTACTTTTATTACATGCGTATAAACTCTTGAAAGTTTATAAACATTTGAAAATATTTTTTAATATTTTCTAAACTATTAGATGAACCATAAAATATTTAATGTACGAAAGTTTTTCGAAGAGCTCCTAGAAGCTATATTTAACCCATCTTTTATAGCAGACATTTTAATTCACAATTTAAAAATTTATATTAAAATGTTTATTTTTAAATTTTCTACTATTTAATTATTATAATGTTAAGGTCAATAACGTGTTAAAAAGTCTGATTAATCTAGTTTTATTCAAATATTAGTAGTATTTATTATATCAGATTTAAACTCATAAAATTATCGTTGTCAAAATTTTAAAATAACAGGTAATAAATTCCTGCAGCAAACATAATTTTGAACTAATAATGGTTGAGCCGTACGTTTATCAATAGGAAAATATTACATGTTGGAGAAAACATTCATTTGATAAAATATTATATATTAATAAAATAATAATATTTTGTAGTGTTAAATGGGGTAAAATGTGAACATCACCCGTCAAAATATAAAAGGTGTTTTTGTAAAGGGTTAACATAAGTAGGGGGAGTATGCCAAATTTGGGAGGATCGGAATAATTTCCTAATATAAATGCTCTCTAGGTGAAGATTTGATTCTTAGAAGTAAATTATTCAAATATCATGGTTAAAAAACACCCTTTTTAAAATAAGAGAATTATGAAAAATGTAAAGAGTTCATATGTTTGATGTTAACCTCTATCTTCTAAAGATGGTAATATTTTAATACTACATACAATAAAATATAAGACATTTAAATAAATAATTATTTTATTATTATATAATTTGTTATTAAATAAAACTAGTGTTAAATAGATATAATTCATTTATATAATTTTTCATTTTCAGATAGGTAAATGCCAAACTTCAAAAGCAAAACAAACACACCCATAGAATTTATTGTGTTTTCAACAGCATTACTGAAATAATTTTCCAATGTGACTAATAATTCATTATTCCCTCCATCCCTCATGGCTAGACCAGACTTAACGGGGGATCAATCACCCTTCTCTCAATTCACGCAACTCGTGAGGCTTTACTTTCAGTGAAAGCCACCTTGGTCAACTATCACTTGCCATATTCATAATAACGTGAATATAAGATGCATTAACAACATAAAAAATAAAGAAATTAGCCGAAGTTCAAGAAAGTCATCCTGTGCACATTCTGTGAATCATTTTTATTTGATGAAACTTTAACAAAGCAATAACAGATGCCAACTGCCAGCAGGGTTGAAAACTGACCATCAGCTGATGAGTTTTTCTATAAATAGTGATTGATAAACCAAATGGAGCATATATAACTTCGTATCTCTGTGTACAAGAGGAAAGCCATGAGTATCTCGAGTGGAAATAGAAATAGCTTTATCTATCTCTTGCTGTTGTTTGCATTCTGTGAAATGCAAATCATTGCAGGAAAAGACACTCAGACCTGCATATCCCGCAAGAGTCCATGCTTTGCGACGAAAGTGCCATGCCCAAATGAATGCCCTTTCAAATCACCATCCGATTCAAAAGCCAAAGTATGCTACCTTGACTGTGATTCTCCAACTTGCGAAACTCAATGCAAAAGTAAGACCGTTCATTCTAGAATTCGATTCTAAAGAAAGGATATAATGAGTAATTTTAGAGTTTGGTGAGAGATTTACTAGTTGCTATTTTAATATATTCATGTTTTGTCACGTATACGTAACAGTTTTCATTAAAACTAATATCATTTTGCGTCACCCTCTAAAGTGAATTCGCCGCTTTAGAGAATGATCATCTCGATCATGTCAAGGGTTTTCGTAGTCTTATATTAGTCATCAATGTTGAGTGGTGGTATGACTCATAATAAGCAAAAGTTGATAATTATTCTCATTTCGTTCATTAAATTTGAAGGTTAAGTTATCTGTAAACCCAAATCTTAGTATAGCATCGTACGTTAATTAAACTAACGATGTTGGAGTTATTAGACTATAACTTAATTTAACTCTTATTGTTGGACTTATTACTCAACTTGTACTAGATCTCATGATAAAAAGTGGTACAATTTTTTACCTCCTGAAAAAATTCAATATGTGAGTGATTATATCCAAACATTTACTATTCTGTGGAAGCTAAAATGATTTTCATTCTATGTTTGATGACAACAGCTCGCAAACCAAATTGCAATGGCCGTGGATCTGCATGCCTGGACCCTCGTTTTGTTGGAGCAGATGGAATTGTTTTCTACTTCCATGGAAGGAGAAATGAGCATTTCGCCTTAGTATCGGATGTCAACCTCCAAATCAATGCACGCTTTATTGGCCTGAGACCAGCAACTAGAACAAGGGACTACACTTGGATCCAAGCATTGGGACTCCTCTTAGGTTCTCACAAGTTCACCATTGAAGCCACCCCAGCAGCATCATGGAACGATGAAATTGACCACTTGAAGTTTTCTCACAATGGCAAAGAACTTGCCATCCCAGATGGTTACCTGTCCACATGGCAATGCCCACAAAATCAAGTTAGAATAGAGAGAACATCAAACAAGAATAGTGCTACCATTACTCTCCAAGAGGTTGCTGAGATATTTGTCAATGTTGTGCCTGTCACTAACGAAGATAGTAGAATCCATAACTACCAAATTCCTGAGGAGGATTGCTTTGCTCATTTGGAGGTGCAGTTCAAATTCCATGGTTTGTCTTCAAAAGTTGAAGGAATTCTGGGAAGGACTTATCAGCCAGATTTTCAGAATCCAGCAAAGTTGGGTGTGGCAATGCCAGTGGTTGGAGGGGAAGAAAAGTACAGAACCACATCACTAGTTTCTGCAGATTGTGGGGTTTGTTTGTTTGATGGTGCAAAAGAAGCTTCAGAGAAAATTAACTCAGTGAGTGAATATGGTTTGCTGGATTGCACTGGTGTGGCCAACAGTGGGAATGGCATAGTTTGCAGAAGATGAAATTTCAAGTCACCAATGTGGTCCTTGAATGATTCAGAGTTTGAAATTGTGATGTGATGATTGCTTTTTGTTGAATTGTGGTCCTGTTGAATAAAAAGTTCTACACTTTTCATTTGTTTTACTTCAAATTGTGGTCAAATTAAAAGAGGTTATCTCATTTCAAGTCATTAATATTATCATGTGCTGAAGCTTAAGGTTACCTCTCAACGTTATTAAATTCGAATCAGACCGATCTGTTGAATGGGAAAACAAACTCATAACCAGGCTGCTGCAGTGTTCGCGTATGAGCCTAAAAAATCTGTTGTTGCGCATATTAGTCACATGCTGCATTAACTTCCAGGAAATGAATCAAGATCAAACTAATGTCTAATCGTCAATTTAAGAGAAACATGACCATATTATAAATTGATAATAGAGTATAAAGAATATTTTAATTTCCCTCTTCTGAAAAGAGAGAAAAAGTGAGAATACAATAAACTTTTATTTTCACATCCATATACCAATGCTCATATTTTGCAATTACTATATAAAATACAATATAAAATCTCAAAGTGACTATTTAATTCATCTTTTTACTCATAACAGTTATGTTATAATTAACATTAAAAACACACAGAATTAAAAGTAATAATTATTGATCATCCAGACTCTTGCCAAACAAAAACAAAAACACACCTGATTGTTTTTGAGTTTAGTGCTCACAAATTCCACCTTTAAACTCAAACCTTCTTGATCCTTTATTCTAATAATCTCCTTCAAGTCATAAAACTGGTGCTATTGTTACCATTAAGTAAATCTAGCATAGTCATAGAGTGATCAGTTGAGAAACCATGACCAGTGGTTTTTTTCACTTTCATTCTTTTTGAAAGATTTTCACTTGAATGAATGCTTACTATTTGACAAAAGCACACATGAAGCTGAAGCATTATTAATTTCAGTAGTTAATCTCAAATTTTCATGGCTTTCTTGGAAATTAGGTGATTCAAATTGTAGAGACTCTTTATCTTTGGAAACATCAAGTGATAAGTCCTTTTTTTGGTTCTCAAAATCTTTTAGTTAGGCTTCTAAAGTTTTGGCATACCTTAAAATTTCATCGACCTCTTTTATCTCTCCCTTATTTTTTGATGTTGCAACAAGAATGCTTGAAGACAAATCAGGTACAGATAGATTCACTGCATGTGTAGACCTACCTATAACTTCCTTAACTGGCTTTGCTTTTATGGTCACAGGTTCAGAATCATCATACTTCCATCCTAGATTAGTAAACACAAAATTCAATGTCAAATCATGCATATCCTCTTCTGAAACAACCACACAACTTTCTTCATCAACTAGAGGATTGAAAATTTAATCTTTCAACATATGAGCCATAAAATGTGCTTTATTCTTTGCGGCTTCCATCTCTACCATTTTGGTTTTTAATGCTTTGGACGTTTTAAGATCTTCTTTTACATCCTGAACTTTGCCTTCACGCCTAACGGAAAGGACCTTTATCTTTAAATTGAGTTTGAACATCCGATTCTTTGTCATCACCACGCGTGCAAGCACTCGACCATTTTTGTCCTCCAAGTGCAAGATTTAGTCTTTCATGAAAATCGAACATCCCTTCTCCAATAATTGTCCTATACTAAGAATACTATTTTTCAAGTCAGGTACATAATAGATGTGAAAATGTTTTAGGCTGAGTTCAAGAGGGGGGATGAATTGAACTTTGAAAGATTTTTCCCGATTTAGACCTTTAAAAAATAGTTTTCGCAATTTGAAAAACTTTAATGAATCTTGGTGCTAAAGATATAGGGTGCAGTAAAGAAATAAATTGATTCAAAGCACAAATGAATCAATTTGTTATACAGACAGATATAAGCACACAGCAGATTCTAAATCACACAACATTGCAATTTCACAACAACACTTTAAGTAGGTCAAGTTCACACAGTTTCAATAGCAATATACACTCAGAACAGAACCACACAAAAATCAAACTTTGAATGAGAGCAAAGAGAAACAGAATTACAAAATACTAATTTAAAACTCCTATCACAGCACTACATTGATTTGAATCAATATTAATAAATCTGATAAAGTTTCCTAACACCAGTAATTAATACAGAATTGAAAATTGTTCAGAATGCAGATTCAATTATTCAATTATATCAAGAACACAGAACAAGAATATAAATTCTGCAGTATTACACCAATTCAGCGAAAGTTCCAATTCTTTATTAAATCACTGATTTAGAATCTTGTATGTATAACTGATTAAGAAAAGAACCAATCTGATAAGCAAAATTTCTTTGACTGCTACAGCAGATTTATCAGAAACCAATATAGAATTCAAGTTACAATGCACACATCAATATTCAGTAGAGGACTTAAACCAGTTTTATCAAGATTACCAAAAATTAGTTCAATCTTTCAATTTAATTCAATATGCAGTGCAAGAACAAATCAAGATTATGAGAGAAGGGTTCAAGAAGAAGAGACACAATCAATTTTATACTGGTTCACCATAAAGGACTACGTCCAGTCTTCTCTGCGCCACTTGCAAAGAAAGTTCCACTAACTCAATTAATTGTTCACATACAATTAATCAACCAATTCCTACTCCCCGTAGAAATTAGAACCCTCCTAAATTGATCTACTGCTCCTCGCAGCCTCCAATCAATTTCAGCAGAAACACCAGGCTAATTCCTATAGCCCAAACCAGTCAATTTCTACTCCCCGTAGAAATCAAGAACCCTGCTAATTGATAAACTACTCCCCGCAGCTCCCTATCAATTTCAGCAGTAACACCAGGCTAATTCATATAGCCCAGACCAGTCAATTTCTACTCCCCGTAAAAATCAAGAACCCTGCAAATTGTCAAACTGCTCCCCGCAGCTTCCAATCAATTTCAGTAGAAAACACAGGCTTACTTCTAAAGCCCAAACCAGTACAAACGTTCAATGAATTTTACAAAACTACAATGAATACACCTTAAATCTTGATTCAAACAGGATCAAGAAGGGTTTAGAAAAACTCCCTGATTGGCGCAGAAAGAAAGGCCTGTACACAGTCTTGAAGAAACCCAGTACCACACCTTAGTGAGAATTGATTCTTCAAGTAAAAGCCCTCTTTCGAAAATGAGTATTATGAAAACAACAATTCTCTCACAGTGATTCTCACAAAAATGAATTTCTCTTCTCTTTTCTGTTCTTTTTCTTCTCTGTTCTCTTTTTCTTTTTCTTGTTTTTCGCACTTTGAAAAAACACTGTATTATAGAAGAAGAGCTCAAGCCAGATTTTTTGGAAAACAGTTAATTCAGTTAAACTCAGGCACGAATAAATTGATTCGGCTTATCCTGAAATCAGTTTATAATAGTTCAGTACTTTATTTTCCAAAACTGTTAATTCAGTTATGCTCAGACACAAATAAATTGATTTGGCTTAACTTGAAATCAATTCATAATAGTTTAGTACTTTATTTTCCAAAACTGTTTTTAACTAAAGTTAAAACCTTTTTATGGTTTGATTTAAATCATTTAAACCATGTGCTAATAAATTTCTCCTTAGATGTGCATAGGTTCTCTTTCACGGCCAATCATACTCACTCACACTAAGACAAGACCTAGAACACACTTCTACTTGCTTGCTTTGGCTTGTTGGACATGTCTTGCATGGCTTCATCAAATCCTTAAGTATTGTGAGAATACTAACAAGATATCCTCCATAGTACTTGTTTTCTCATCCTTTTAGGAAAAACATATTTTTCCTCAGGCTTTGATTTTTGAAAGACACTTGTCCATCTTCTATCTCTTGTATATCAACAAAGAGATGTTTATGTCCACACATATGATTGCTTGCACTAGTGTCTAGATACCACATCATGTCACTATCCAGAGTGATGCCTTCATTGGTCGTCATGAGGATCCCTTCATCTTTTGTTTCATCTTTCTCGACTAAATTTGTATTTTCTTCCACTATCTTCTCGATATAACAATCCTTTGCTTAATGTCTATATTTTTCACAATTGTAACATTAGAATGATCACCTCTTCCACTATTGAGGCCCCATCCATGCCACTTTTGTTGGTTCTTTTGTCCTCTCTCTTCAATGTTGTTTCCACTTATCATGATATCTACTATGATCGTAATCCCGACGTCCATTTCATCATCCTTTTCTTTGGTTGTGTTGTACATGTTGGATACATCCCTTGGATTGGAGATTTGATGAAGCAATCCTTTGAAGCTTTGGAAGATTTGATGAAGATTTGCTTTGAAACCTTGGTTGGGGCAGTATAAAGAGTCCTTAGTTATTGTTTGCATTTGTTTTATATCATTCTATCATTTGCATGCAAGGAACTTCAATTTACTAAAGTGAAAAATCAATTTCAAAGCTTGTTTTATGTAAAACTTTACTACAAAACAAAAACAACCAACTGTTTATGGAAAATAGTCGACTGTTTTTGTGCTAAAGTAAAATCAACTTATTGTTTTTCAAAAACAATAGATTGATTTTACTTAACAATGCATGGTTTTTCTATAAAACCATGTGGTCTGCATTTTTTAAGGAATGAACTACATTCTTCTGAGTTTGAAAAACATTTCTAACATTCACTTCAGAGTTCTGTGGAGAAATACCCTAAAGAATTGAGAGGTTGAACAAGATTGGATCAAGATAATCCTTGAGTCTCATTCTTGGGTGGATTTTTGCTTGCACTTAATTGGAAGAAGCATCTAGCAACTTGTTCTCATCACAGATAAGTTGTTCTTGTTGTCTTGAGATTGGTTTTGCTGCTCTGTGGTGCTCTTAATTGGATACCATTCAAATTTCATTGATTCTAGTGTTGCTTTATACTTGAATAGTGTGTTTGAGTATAATTACTATTGTAATTCATTGTAATTTTGTTTTGGTTGATGTTTGCATAATACACTACAGTAGGGTTCTGCATTTGCAATAGGGTTCAACGCCAGGAATTTAGAGGTAACCTCTGATTGCCAATTTGATAAGGAAGGAAGGTGGAATTTTAGAGAGAATGTAAAGAAAAGGAAAAGAACAACTTTTTAGAGAGGGAGAGTTGGTAGTTTTTATAAAAATAAAACAAAAATATCTTCTTAGAGATAGTTGGTGGTTGTTATAAACATAAAATCTAAATAACCAATTTTTATTTAAACAACTTTTCTGTTAAAAAAAATATTCAAGTGTTATCTTATTTATCTCTAAAACCAAATCCTAGGTTAGTTTTTATTTTGAAGATATTTTTCTAGGGTATTACAAGATGCAACAATAATTTTATTAGCCTTTCTCTCACCATCATACGAGAACTTGGTATTCTTTGAATGTAGGCAATGTTGCATCACATTAAAGGAACTTAGGTCAAGTCTCTATATGCAAGAGTTTCACCTATTAAGAACATTGAGGATGCATTGTCTTATAGGTTGGTGGTTGTCAAGAAAGACATGAAAGTCAAGAAAAAAGGTCAAGACTAGTTAGAAGGAATTTTCAGATATTGCAAGCAAAGATGACACATCAAAAAAGAGATTTTCAAGACTAGAAAAGCAAAATGTGGTAGATATAGTTCAAAAGGTGAAGATGTCAAATAATGAGTTTATATTAATTGTCTTCTCATGAAAACAAACATTTGATAGGTGAGTGTTGGACTCTAGATGCCCCTTTCACGTAAGTCATAGGAGGGACTAGTTTGTCATGTTCGAGGAGTTGAAAGGTGGAAACATTTGATGGGAAATGACATTTCCTGCAAGACGGTTAGTATTGGCTCTATACAAATAAAGATTCACAATGGAACCATTCATACATTAATCAACCTCAAGTATGTCCTAAAGATTAAGAAGAACCTTATATCCATTAGAACTTTGGATATGAAGAGTTTCAAATGCAAAGTAGAAGGTGGAGTGATGCAAGTGAAGGGGAAAGGGTGATGCACTTATGTAAGGCTCGATGGAGGGTAACTTGTATTCCCTTTAAGGGGAATTTGTTGAAGTGTTTAAGATTATGTGTATCTTAACATCATCTAATGCCTTGCCTAGCGCAACAATTTGGAACATGTGTCCTAGACACATGTCAGCTAGAGGGTTAGGCATTTTGTCCAAAATGTAGGAAGCCAAAGGATGAAGACTTTGCGGAAAAGCACACTTTCCCCTAAACAACGAAAGACAGAAATTCTTAAAACTTTCCAATCTATAAAAGAAGCTCAAATTTTTCTTTCCCAAAGAAGGTTCCTTGGAGAGGATGGGGAGAAGATTCCTTACATGTTATGACCTAAGAATAAGAAGACAAGCATTTTAGCTAAATCAATTCTCATTCAATCAAAGGGTAAGTGTACAAGAGGCCAAGAGGTCTTATTTATATATGGATAAGCTCCTTGTACCTCATGAACCAAGGGATGTGGGACTAAAAGAGGGGAAAAGTGACGTCCAAGGCTGAATGTTAAGATGCATCAGTGCCCCAATTAGCCTAGAAATGGCATATTTCACTTGGTGTGAGACTTCATGCTTCCTAGCTCTCTTCTCCCTCTCTTGGCTGAATTTGATCATGCCTCATAGGGTTTTTTGGTTGACTTTTTCAAGCCCAAATCAAGGCCCAATTGTGGTCCAAGGGATGCCTACTTATGTCCCTATAAAAATCCTACCAAAAAAAATACAAGAGAAACACGTGTACAATTTGTACAAACCTTATATTCTACTCTTTAAATGTAGAGTCTTCTTCCATGAGGCTTCATCTTCTTCTATCCTCTTAGCCAATGAGGCTGGATGGTTTCCATGAAGATCTTTTTCTTTCTTGAATATTGTGTGTATATGAAGTAATTCAAGAAGAGCTTTTCAACAACACTGCACAAAACGATTGTCACATACTACGTCCACACAGACTGTAGGGGCCATTGAAAGTGACATTATGAAGAGATGCTAGGTACTTTCAATCATCAATGATTACTCAAGATTTTCATGGATATTCATGATGAAAATCAAATCAGAGTCTTTTGAGAGGTTTAAACATTAGTACTTTTGAGAAGTTTGAGATATTATTACCAATCTAAATGTAAATTTAAGTTTCACATTAAATAGAAATAAGAAAGTTGAACAATATATATACTCATAAACTCTTGCCTTAAGATTTTAAATTGATGATAATATTAATATCTTATGAATTTGTTCATATCATATTATTATTAAATCTTTCATGTGAATCATATATATATATATATATATATATATATATATATATATATATATATATATATATATATCATACAACTAATAAAAGTAAATTGTAATAAATATTTTGAACAAAAGCTCTTTCTTAACCATTTATCCCACATGCATATTTGTTATATAAAACTTTGGTTGATAAAATTTAAGACTACGACGTACACCAATTCGCCAAAAGTTTTTCATAACTATACTACTTTTCTCAGGAATTTCAAAACGGAATTGCACCAATACTGTAAAAAAGAAACATCTAGATGATGCATTCTATAAGAAACACGGGGGAGATTCAAGAATACTTTTAGTTCTTAAAAACAAATATTCTAAAGAAATAATAGTACATTTTTTCAACAATTCTCTTAGAAAACTGAAAGAAAAAGATTAATTAAGTTGAACTACTAAGCATGCACATATGTGATGTTAAAAAGGAAAATGTACGAGAAAGAATTTATAACCGGTCTGTATAATAATGAAATATTTAATTGCTGGGAGAAAGGATGTACTAAAAAACTAGTTAATAAATGTCAATAAAACTCGCTCCCTTGGTGTATACGGTACATCTTATAAATTGGGTTGCTACACACCTAAATCAAATTCTGAAAGTTAGTATATGAATTAAGATTTTTGTCTTATTTGTAAGAGTTAGTTTGATTATAAATGTGATCTTCAACCATACTAGGAAAAATATTTATCTATTTTTTATATCTAAATGTACTTTTTTATGATATAATTTCATTTAAAAAAAATAAATCACTAAAGTTGTATAGAAGAAATTTTTAATTTTACTCGTCATTGAATTCTCGCATCATCATTAACTCTCTTAGATAAATAGGTGAAACCATACTTAAATTTATATAGATTTTAAAAGGAAAAATAAATACAAAATTTTCGCATGACATTTCAATATGAAAAAATTCATTTTCCAATTTCAATCAGATTTTGCCTCATGGGAAAGAAAAAAGAAAAGAGATGAAAAGTATGTGCGTGAAATAGAAAATAGGAAAGATATTACAAAAAAAGACGTTATTTACTTGAAGAAAAAAAAAGAAATAAAATAATTATAAGTTTTTTAAATTTATAAAATTAAATTAAATTATAAAGAATAAGTTAGTTTGTCGTTTGCATATAAAATATAAAAATTTTCACAAAGGCATATACCCCTCATGACTTGTTTTGTTTGGATTAAAGAAAGAATAAAAAAATGAATAGAAAAAAAAAGTTAAAAGTAGGATTATCTAAAAATAAAGATAATAAAAAGTGAAAAGTGAAGAAAAAAAGAAAAATATTTATTAGATTAAATTGATGTGATTGAAAAAAATTAAAATTAATGGACTAATATTGTGATTTATCAAAATTCCATTACTAATTTAAAAAAAAACTAAATATGAATTAAAATTATAAAATATTAATTTTGAACTTATTGTTTTATAATATTAAAAATGATTTAAATTTTAATATATTTAAATAATTAGTTGCAAATCATGTAAAAAAAATCCACATACCAGTTACAGAAATTAAATTATGATAAAAAAAAATTGCAAATGAAAAATTGGGACTGGAGATTAAACTGAAATAAAATTTAATAGGTATAATTATAACACAATCATTATTATATTACTTTTTTATTTATTACCTAAACAGTTTATTTTTCATATAGTTTATTTGGTATTTTCTTAAAGTAGGAAAAGTTATAAAAAATGATTAAAAATTTAAGAAATAGCCAAAATTAAAATCAATTTAATTAAATTACATGCATATAATTTTATTTAAATTTATATATACCTCATTATATAAGAAAGTAGAAAGTAAATTAGTATAGTTTAGTATTCATGTGTGGATTGACAGATAATTAAATGGATTGAATATATCATGTTTCATGAAGTAATTGATTATGTCCAAGGCCTTATCCATTATACACTCCTATATTCTTCATGCAATTATTCCAAGCATTTATTTGAAATGAAAGTCCATAAATTGAGATTCTTTATATACTAATTTCAAATACCAAGCATTCATTGGTAGAATTGGAAAGCTAATCTTTAATGGTTGGTTCTTTGTACCATAAAATTGCTTAAATACATTGTGCATATAAAATAGAAATGTCAAATACTGAGACAAATTGCAACATTCAAATATATCTCTGCATGTGTCATCAAAAGCAAGGATAAAGTAGTAAAAATTTCTTTACCACTTATTTTATTTATTTTACAAAGCTTTCCTTATTTCATAAAGTGTATTTGCATTCAAATCAGTAAAAAGAAAACTTCAACAATCTACTAATTTCATGAAGTCTTGAAACCTTTTAAACTTCACTTTGGAAACCATATGTAAACAGTGAATAGCATTAACATATTATATATTTTTCAGAAAAGTGAGAAGGAAAGGAATTCAAGTGAGCATACAGTATTCATGTCGTGAAGAAAGACTTATAACCTTCATATATTATAAGGTGTAAGAACAACTTGGGGAGCAGAACTCCTAATTGGTTTATATTTAGTACAACAGAATTTTATGGGGTACCTTGCATGCAATAACTGACCAGCTTAAGGGCACCCATCACTATCATTCAAGTATACTACAAAGTAAATTAATTTTGTGGGGAAAAAATGGATTACAAAAGCAGAAACTAAATAAGAAACAAGCTTCATTCACCAATGAAGCCAGAATAGCCACTTACTTTGAAGGACTTTGGCCAGAATTATGGATACACAATAGCTTATCTTCCCCGAGGATTTACCAATTGTGAGAAAACTGCACTTGTAGCTGCATCTTCTGCATCATCATCTGTGCAAGAGTTGCCCCCATCAACCATACTCACACTGTTATCAAAATGGTCTAGGGGTGTCAATTGAATTCCAGTGATGTGGTTTGTGCTGTTATCTTCGGGCTCCATGAGGGCTGATGATGTCTCTTGAAGCTGCAATGCATATTCAAGATTCCACAAAACATCTCCCATGGACGGCCGGTCCACACCATGCTCGGCCAAGCACTTCTCGGCTGTCTCCCCAAACTTCTTAAGGGATGCAGGATTCACCTTGCCAACAAGATTTTGATCCATGATTTGATCAAGCATACCCTTTTTCTGCCAGGTCATTGCCCATTCAGCTATATTGACCTGCTCCCTTGGAAGGACAGGATTCAAGGCTGGCCTTGTGCATAACACTTCCATTAACACCACACCAAATGAATACACATCTGATTTTTCAGTAAGCTGCTGCCTTCTGAAGTATTCAGGATCAAGATAACCAAAACTACCCTTAACAGCAGTGCTCACATGGGTCTGATCAAGAGCAGGACCAGTCTTGGAGAGGCCAAAATCAGCAACTTTGGCAACAAAGTTCTCATCTAAGAGAATATTTGTTGTCTTTACATCTCGGTGAATTATGCTTTGAGCTGCTCCAGTGTGCAGATAATGAAGGCCTCTTGCTGCTCCAATACAAATCTCGAGCCGCTGCTTCCATGAGAGAGGTGGCAGGTCTGTTCCATACAGATGACTCCGGAGGGGTCCATTAGCCATGTATTCATAGACAAGAATCATTTCTGACCTCTCATCACAATAACCAATGAGGGACACAAGATGGCGATGGCGAAGCTTGGATAACATTTCAATTTCTGTCCGGAATTCTGCAAGGCCTTGCTCAGATCTGGGGTTACCCCTTTTGACAGCTACATTGGTACCATCTTCAAGAGTTCCTTTGTAAACCCTTCCAAAACCACCAACACCGAGAAGTAGCTTCTCATCAAATTTGTTGGTAGCATCTAGGATTTCCTGGAAATTGAAGAATCGTCCAAGATTTGATGAAGCTAAAGAAATGCAGCTTGCGGTTCCACTCTTCTGCGAAACTGTTGAATTTTTCGTCATGGTTAGAGAGTTTCCATAAAGGGGCAGAGGCAGCCATGAATGGCCCTGTTGAGTGGATGACTTTGATTTGCGTCTCACCAAGAAGCCATAACACAAACCAACTATCGCTACAGCAGCTAGAGCCCCAACAGCAGAACCAACAATAACTCCTACCATGCTTTTCTTTGAATGTGAGCTTGGAAGAAGACTGTCAACTGAATAAAGCCCATCCAAGCTCTTTAATGAGTTGCTGATCTTCATTATCTCCAACCCATTCATAGTGGCATTTGGAAAGTCTGCCACAGGATCTGGACCAACACTCACAGTCAAAGTATTAGAGTCTGCAGAGGCATTGGCAACAAAGTCTTTGTAGTAAGGCACAGCCAAGTCATTAGTTATGGTTGAGAGATCAAGGCTCTGAAGAGCTATGTTAGAATTTATGAACATATTGAACACTAAAGTGTTAATTGACTTGCTCATAATATCACAAAAGTGCGCCCGGATGAAATAGGAGAAATTTGGATCCACTTTGAAGACCCAAGTAATGTTGAAATTTGGATCATTTACATTAGCATCCCCCATTGCTTCAGCAGTGGCATAGACCCAATTTGGGGCCGTCTCAGGTCTAACAGCCACGGGATACTTAATGCTCGAAGGATTCACCGACACATTAAGGACCGAGCTGTTCACATGAAGGTACTTCCTATCATTCAGCCAAGTCCTACCCAGGGTGTCATTTTCAGAAGTAATCAAAGGACCCCCCATATTCAAACGATAAACAGTTTCAAAGGCAAGTTCAGAAAGTCCATTGAATGGTGCTGGCGGGTTAACAGCGAGTGCCTGATCAACAAACAACTCATTCGGCATTGACACAACTTCAATTCCATTGACAAAGGCTACCGAACCATTCGAAGGAATGAAGGTGACAAGCAATGTATCAGAGGTAACATTCATTGCATACTCCTTGAACATATAAGAACCATTGTATTTCCTAAAGGTGAAGTTGCTCAAGAGTACAAAATCATCAGTAACCACTGTTAAAGAAGCTGAAGTCAAGTTGTGAACGGAGTTTGGAATAGGGGAAAAGTATAGCCTAACCCAGTGCCTACCTTCTTGCTGAATCTCAAACCTATAAGAAGCTTTCTCGGTGAAAACCCGAGCCGATTGGTAAATAGGAAAAGGGGCACTGGAATTGGTGCTAGCAACAAAAGAATTCCCAGTTTTCATTACAAGTGAAGAATGCTGTGAATCAGGAACAAAAGTGCGACCTTGAAAGGTGATGTTTTGAGAAGAACCACATGCAATTAGATAGCTATCAGGAGGTGTGTATAAGGAAAATGACCCATTAACCAAAATCAGAAAAACAACAACGAAAACCCATCTCATGAGTTCCATCTTCACCATTGTAGCTTCTTCAATAGTCCATAAACCGTCTGATGGATAGCAAAATCCCCAAAGGACGTTCTTTCGAAATCCAGATCCAAAGGGACCCCAATGATGCAAATCTCAAATCCCACAACAAAACCTGCAACAACCACCGATCTATTATGAGCAATGCACAGAACAAGACATTTCCACACAGCAAGAGACAAAGTACGACGTCACAAACAGAACAGAAAGACACAAATCTTAGCTCCACTACCACAACCCGCACGAGAATTAGATCGTATTCTGATGTAAGTAGATTGAGCAAAGGTTATAAAACAAATAATGGTAACAAGACTTACCTTAGTGTGAATAAGCTGATGCAAAAAGGAGCAGAGTTTGGAACATTAGAGAGACCACTTTTCAGATTACATTTGACACACGAAAACGAAATGAAGTAACGAAGCATCCCATTACCATAAACACATCAAGTAGAGCTTTTTAGTGTGGTTGCTAACACCCTTTTCCAGGCTGGTGATTAGGCTGTCAATTACTGAGGAAAAAAGAGGACCCCACAGCGAAGAAGAAAAGGAGTACGAAACTTCAAACTGTTACTACTACTACACCTCCCCATAAAACCAGCTGTTCGTTCAAGATTTTGTGGTTTTGTGATTTTTGAAATCAGAATCTTTGAGAAGAAATGAATAATTTAAGCAAAAAAAAAAAAAAAAAAAAACTACATATACAGCACAGAAGTTAGTCATTGTTTCTTTAGATAGCAAAGTTATGCTTTGTTTAATTGATTCTCACTGCATAAACCTCCTTTGTTTAATACATTCTCATGGAAAGGTTAATACATTTTTTATATATGTATGTTTTGTTACTGATAATAGCATGGATAAATTAATAATAGCTGTTTTAGATTTATTAATACATTTAATAGTTGATATTTATACTAAAAGTAAAGATATTTACAAATAAGTATATTTATATTAAATCGTTTTTTAATCAGAGTGTAAATATTTTATACTTATTTAATTGTAAATTGTAATATATGAAAATTATTGACTTTTCATAAATTTTATAACTTTTTTTAACTTATAAAAATTATTTCAAACATACAATTTGGTTTTGTATGTGTAATAAATTATCAACGTGGTTCTTACATGAAAAAATTAAAGATATTGATATGCATGAATAAAAAGGGTTACATATTCTTTTTTTTATGTAGATGCATTTAAGAATGTGCTACAAATATAAGAATTAAATTAGAAGTTATTTCATACATAAGAAATAAATAGAAAATACATTAGAAACTAATAAAGAAAAAATCAGTAACATTTAACATTTATGTAAACTAATTTAATATTTTCTTTTACATATAAGGTTCAAATTAATATTAGTTGTACATACACAGATTAAATCATAAATCTAAATAAAAATAATTTTACAATTTAAAATAATTCTACAGTGTCATTTAATTACAAATTAATATTGATATAAATATTTAAGATAATCATTATAAAATTCAACCCAATTACTATACATGTACATAACAATTTGTGAATGCATATTTATTCAACTTTTAATATCTATAATAATAAAAATCAACAAACTTATCATATATATAATAATATTTTTTTAATGCATAGCTATAAAACTTTTAATATTTATAATAATATTTTTTCTAGTATAAAAGAAGCTACAGTGGTATATAATTAGAAATAATATATATTAACATTGTAAAATCATTGGTATTTTCAGTTAATATAAAACGTGTCATTTTGTATAATTAACTAGCTAATTTTTATAATAGATCTTAAAAGTAAAATCAATTATAATTTTTAATTAATGATACTGAAGTAATTTATAGTAATAAATGCATGTGTATTGAACCTTATAACTATAGGTTTAGTGGAAAGAATTTATAATAGATATCTAGGATTATATTTTTTTTATTCATAAATAAAAATGATAGAAAACAGAATTGATGGTTGAGAAGGAATGGTTGTTGTCCTGGATATGTTGTGCTGTGTTGAACGATTTGTGGGACCCACAATAACGCGGCTTTAAGATAGTTACAGACCGGGAAGGATATATGGCTCCTCTATCCAGGCACATATCAATTTCCTTGAATTTGAGTGTCACGGAGTTAATTATAATAGTATAATAGTACTAGCTAGATTGTTTTGTTGTTGTTGTTGTTGTTTATTATTATTATTAAAATTACATTTATTAATCAAATATAATCAATAATATGTGATAATGTTAACTTCAAAACTGAATAAGCTCATTAAGTTAAATAATGCATAATAAAAATAATGGAACAGCAGGGAATCTGCATTTGGCAATAGGGCAAAGCAGGATGGCAGAACTGAAAAATATAACAAAAATTTAAATAAAAGAGACTTAAGATAAAGAAATATAGAAGAGATATGGAAATAATACTTTATTATCTTTCTATTGATTGTGTTGTAACACGTGTGGTTGTCCTTCTTGTGAAAATAAATTTGTGAACTACTTTATCATACCTTTATATTTAAGTTCAATGGATTTGTTTTAATATATTTTATAGATCTTTTTATTAAAATAAAAAATTATTGGTATAAGCACCACTAAATAAAAAAAAATATTACGCTAACGTACAGAAATATACTAAAAATTATAATTTTATAAAAAAAATACAAAATGAATTTATTGGCTTTCATAATACATCACTTAAAAACAAACAATATAAGTTCAATCAGGTATAAAAGGTTTTAGCATTAATGGGATTTTTATTATTGAATTTTCATACTTTTATGAGTGTTGTTATTAATTTTAGTCTACCAATTTACCATCTTAAATTAAAAATTATGCATTTTATTTTTTTCAGTAATTAGCTATCAAGTTAGGCGCCCTAAAAATCTTAGACATGAATCTAATTTATTTTCCTTTATTCTCATCTTTCTTTTCTTTTAATGTTTCTAGTTTCTTAGAAGAAATGGTGATAAGTTAATTTTCTATCTATAGCTCCTTTTATTTTTTATTTAATTTTATTAATCTATTTCTCACTGTACTTTATAAACGTTATATTTATTTAATTGAATTTTTAAATAAAGTAGTTTTCTTTTTCTAATTTTACATTATCTTTTATCTTCGGTCTTTAATTGTGTGTAGTTGAAAACTTTGACTTTCTTAACTAGCTTTGTATTTTTTGTATTTGTGAGCTTTTGATTGGTTTAAATTTGAAAAGTTTGTAGGTGTTTAGATTTTTGAAGTACTAGTTATTTAATATTATTTTTTTCTCTCTTGATTTCAAATTACTTTCAGCTAAGGGATAATCTACTACACCTATCTTTAAATTGAAATTATGGATCGGAAATTTAAGTTAAAAATATATGGTTTAAATATATATTAATAGATAGTTGAGAGAAAAAAGATATAATTATACTTACGATGTTGAATTGATACATTTATAATATATTATTTTATTTTCGTATTGAGTTTGAGTAATTATTTTATATTAAAATTAACATTTAAGTTAAAATTTTATAACAAGTTGCATTTGTCTTGATTTTGAATAAAGGATAAGTTGATGATTGATTAGTGTGATTCTTGATAAATGTTAGACAAATTAAAAGTATACATGTAGGAAATAATTTATGTTAAGGTAAGGGATTTCTTAAAAACATATAGATAATGGTTCAATTGAGGTATTTGCATTTTGACTTGTGAATGCAAGGAAATTAAATAAACTTTTTAGCTTTGAAATATCAATTTGTGAGGAAAAAGTTTAGAATTGGAGTTTTGGGTCATACAAGATTGTAAGTCAGCGTGTTGAATTTGTTAGGATAGTAGAATTCATAAATAAATCCTATAGACTTGTTTTTGAACTCATTGTGTGAAGTGTGACTCAATATATCTCATTTAATCATCAAATTGTCATTCAAGCAACATCAAGTTGTCATTCAAGCAAAGGCTTCATTTCTAGAGTGCAAAGCAAAGGCCTTGATTGACTATCTAAATACTTGACAATAACTTTTCTCGTTCAATTGATATGTTAAAACTCAAGTCAAGGAACGCCCAAAAATAATTGATATTTTTAAGTGATTCATTTATGGAATGTTAACATAAAACTTAAGCAAAATAACATTTTTTGCTTAAGCAACACTATGTAGCTTGAGAGAAGACTCCAACAAAATATTTTTTTTAAAATTATTTATTATTATTAACCCCAAAGTGTTGACAGAAAGATTGGAACTTAGGTCTTTCAGTATACATACACAAGTCATAACCACTACACCAATGTTAAATTTGTAATCATATACTCATTAATACTATTTTTATTATGACTCTTATTATTGTTATTTTTGTCATATTAGTAAGTATAATATTAATAGTACTAAAATAAAAATAATATTATTATTAATAGTAACAATAATAGTAATCATATTAATAATAATATTAATGATCATATTAATATTAATATTAATTATAATAATAATATTAATGATCATATTAATATTAATATTAATTATAATAATAATATTAATAAATATAATATCAAAGTAATATTAATAATATAATATTAATAATACTAATATTATTATTCTTAATAACATTTAATATTGATATTAATAACAATATTAATAATAGTAATACTATTATTCTTAATAACATTAATATTAAGA
>Ga0209489_105451_pt1 | contig 22026 bp, 16 predicted proteins | sample SiratrowhiteBW_FD_187527 | JGI IMG/M metagenome (GOLD analysis project Ga0209489, IMG submission 187527) | Root nodule microbial communities of legume samples collected from California, USA - Siratro white BW (SPAdes) (version 2) | ecosystem: Host-associated > Plants > Roots > Nodule | place...
TATTATAATTATTATTTTAATATTAATATTAAAATTTTTAATAAGAGTAATTTTAATATTATATTATTAATATTACTTTTGATATTATATTTATTAATATTATTAGAATTATTATTAATATTACTATTATAATAAATATTATTATTATTATTATTAACTTATATAATTAAGAATATTATTATTATATTTAATATTATTTTTTAATTATTATTATTATTATTATTATTATTAATATTAATATTATTAGGAATAATAGTATTTGTATTATTAATATTGTTATTAATATTACTTTTATATTATATTTATTAATATTATTATTATAATTAATATTAATATTAATATGATTATTATTATTATTATTATTATTAATATTAAAGATAATAATATTATTATTTTAGTACTATTACTATTATATTTACTAATATTGATAAAAATAATAATAACAAGTGTCATTATAAGAAGAATAATAATGAGTATATGATTGCAAAGTTGATGTTGGTGTAGTGATTATGACTTGTGTATGTATGCTGAAGGACGTGTGCATTTTTAGTTTGCAGATTAACAGGTATTTTTTGAAGGTAGTTGTCTTTAATTATGTCAAATGTATGATGAATTTTTAAACTCTTTTTTCATTGTTTCGTTTTATTTATTTATTAGTTGTCTGCACAGTTTTTAATATAGCATTTGCTGAATTTGAATATAAGATGATATATTTTTGTGAAGAATTTTTTTAAGGTGAATAATATTTAGCAAAACTTAATAATATTAGTTTTTACAAATTAAAAAGAAAATGGATTTTGTATCTTGTTGGAATGGAGTGCACCAGGACACTTCTACCTATCCTACCTGATCTCCTTATTAAGTCATTAGACAGGTCCACATTAGGGATCTTGTTTTGCTTCATACCCAACTTCCAATTGAAGCAGCAACAATTGTTTAGCCATCCTTAAGCTATTATTTTTTTTATGATTTCATGCTATCAACTAACTTTCTCTATGTCACTCCTCTTGTGTCACCTTCTAGATAAGATTATATAACTTTTTATTTCTTATAATCACTTTTCCAATTCAGTTTGAAATTTAGATTCAATTATATTTTCTATTTTTTTAATGGTGTTATTAGTCTATACAACTATCCCATGTACTGATGATTGTGGTTGCTGGTCAAAATAGACTTAAATTGATTTGAACGGGACTAGCCACAAACAGAAACATAGACATTAAAACAATGATTAAATTACAAAGTGTGTTTGTTACTTATTTAGATTTATACCTGATATGTTATCTTTTTTCTATAATTATTGTTTTGATGTAAATACAACATTTTAAATGAAATTATATTGCCTTGATCAGACTCGCATTTCAATCAATGAATCTTAGATAAACATGCCTAGAGATACACTTGAATATATGAAAAACTTGAATAGATTTTTTAACTTTGCATTTGTTAATAATGGTGTGAGGGGAAGATAATATGTCCACGTCAGAAATGCAACTTAACAAATTGCAGTGTCATGAAGAAGTAGTGTATGAGCATTTGATTCTTAAACCCTTTCCAATTGGATACAAAGTGTGGCTTCAACATGGAGAAAGAATAGGAGTATATGTTACATATGAAACACGTGTAATGCCGCAAGAAGATAATGAAAATATTCTTGATAATAGTCTGATGTGGGACATGGTTAATGATGCATTTGGGTATCATCAACATAGCAATGACAAGGTGGATGATAAGGAAATTAGTGTATAGTCAAGACACACTATGAATAATGGATTCAAACATAATGTCATATTTCATCAAAAACAACATCATCTGTTTTCTATATCATAATTATACTTTTCATGTATAAGAAAAAACAATATATATATATATATATTAATATTAATAATAACATTTAATAATAACATTTAACGTTCACTAGTAAACATAATGTTTGTATTTTGGCAAATACTTTGAGCTGATATATTATATCTTATATGCGTTTTGTTGGGTGTGGAGTATTAAAGCCTAATATATAAATATATATCTTGCATGCGTTGTATTTGACTGTTGTGTGTCCACTTATAATATCTATATCTTGCTATGCATTCTGTTTGTCCAAATCTTTCAACTTAATTGGTAATGAATACTGTCAAAAAGTCCAAATATCAAGTGAGATAACACATTGGCATGTATTTGTGCAACATTCAAAATATTCAGTCAATATATTTCAATTTAATTTATAATGAGTCTTCACATAACTAAAATTGCAAGTTATGTTTTGACAAAGATGAAGATAACTTATTTGAAATATCTTGATAAAGTAAGTGTAATTTCATCTATGAAAAGAATATTTATAATATACATTCTTAGTTATATATTTTAACTAATAAAAATAAGTTGTTGAATTCAATTTTTTTATATAAGTTAGTTGAAATAGTTTATTATTTCCTTAGAATTAATCAAACGAAATGACTTGTTTATTTCTTAAAAAATAATTCAACATTATGATAATATATAGTTAATTATGACACATATTTATATAAGATATTTATTTAATTAAAAGAATATATAATTTTTTTATCAACAAAACAATATATTGAATCAAAAGTATAAAGAGATCTTTCAATCCATTTAATATAATTCTGCTAGAAGCCACGTTTAGAAACAATGTACAATCAATGTACTATTTTGAGAGAACATCCCAAATTAGAAAGCTAATTTTATTTAAACAACATAACACTTCTAAATACATTACATCCTAAAAAACAATAAATATAATAAGACTAGATTAAGTGAAGCTCAATACAACTTTTGATTATAGCTAATTGAACCACTCAATTTTGTGAGTAACATGGTAGTCTAAAAATTGGATGAAGTTGTCACTTAATAAAACTATTATCTTTTTCCACCAATTAATACTTTTTTTCCACCAACTTTTTTGTTTTTTTTTTCAACAGTAAAGAATCATATAACTAGGAGCATTTTAGGGGTGTTCCAATTCTATTACAAGAAGAAAAAATTTCTCATGTACACAAACACACAAGAGAGCACATAAAGACCAAGTTAAAATTATAAAGCACAATGACTTATAATGTATTATATATAATATGAAGTCCTTTCATAATTAACCCTGGACGGACCCGTCTACAGTGTTTGTGCCTGTTTACCTGCAATCACAACTCAATCTAGGCCAAAAGAATAAGTGAGAGCTTTACAACCTCTTAAGATAAATATTTCAAACAATGGACATAAGATCCAATCAGAATAAGTAAATTGAGCTCTCTTTACTCTATGTTTTAATCAGTGTCAATCCCTGATCTGGGCTAGGCTAAAGATATGCACACTATCCACAACTCCACTTTTAAAAACCACTTTATTTCTATGAGCCCATGTCTCAGTCAAAATAGCCACCAATAATAATTGTCATAATTGGTAACATTTTGTGATTAACATCGATAATTGAAAATGATGATAATGAGACAAGATAAAATATACTCATGGTGTAATTGGTTTGTGGGATTATGTAAGCTTATTTGCAATTTTATACTCAGTAGAGTCATTCTGGGGACGGTTAAGGCATATTACGTGAACTAGTGTGACTCTCCGATCTTTGTATAAGGGTTGGAGTACCCCTAAAGTGCTCCCATTAATTCTATTTTTTGCTTTTTCAAAAAAACATGTAGTATCCCAACTATCTCTCACAAGCATTCCATAATTCCTGCACCACTACACAATTGATAAAAAGATGTTGAATTGTCTTATCCACCCTCTTACACAACATACAGAGGTATCTTTCCAACCAAACACCTTTTATAAACACCAACTTCTTACTTCTTTGTATGATATGTTATTGTCATTATAAACTATTTGAAATTGAGTTTATTTAGAGTTTAATTTTATTTTTCTTCAGACATTTAGATTATATAATATATACAATTATAACGTCTAGAACGATATAGTACAGGTGTTACGCTGAATATTAATTAAATATATATATTTATCATTATATATAGATATAGAGTATGGGCAAGAAGATTGTTGGGAATTTGCTTTTGAAACTGCACATTGATTTGTTTTCGTTTCTGAATATGTCTTTAATTAGAATATTTGCTCTCAATTGTTAAAATATTCACTCTTAATTATTTCATAGACGTTAAGATTTTAATTTGTAGGAGTTATTTCAGTGAGATATTTTTCTTTTTTGCAAGCATTATAAATGTAAGCTATTGATGGCTCAAAAAAAAGAAGAAGCAATAACAATATTTTCTCTTCATACATATCTCCTTCTATTCCCAAAACATAACAATTGGTATCCGAGCTCTTAGTTCTTAGGGCCTATGTGAGACCACGAAGAAAAAACAACAGAGGAAAACCAGTGAGGAACCTTTTGAGAAAAATAAAAAAAACTTCACCAATGATCGGAAACTTCTTGGCAGTACCTCCGGTTTTCTCTAGAGAAAACTATCAAATATGGTCTGTCAAAATGAAGTCTTATCTAGAAGCGAGTGGTTTGTGGGATGTTGTGATGTTTGAAATCCAACCGCTACAAGAAGATCCAACTGTAGCCCAAATTAGAAATTACAATGATGAAGTAATAAGAAGAGCGAAGGCCAAGACCTGTATTCACTCTATTGTTTCTGATGTTGTATTCACTAGAATTATGTCCTGTGAAACAGCTAAAGAAGATTGGAAGAATCTCCAAAAGGCGTTTCAACGGAATGAAAGAACTCGGCAAATGCAAGTTCTCAATCTCAGAAGAGAATTTGAGATGCTGAAACCATCAAAGAATATTTTGATAGGTTCTTGGCAGTGGTCAACAAGATCTGACTATTACGTGAAGATTTACCTGATAGAAGGATCGTAGAAAAAGTGTTGGTGAGTCTTCCAGAAAGGTTTGAAGCAAAGATCTCATCACTAAAAGATTCAAGAGATCTTACAATGATTTCACTAACTGAGTTGATGATCTCTCTGCAAATCCAAGAGCAGAGAAGATTGTTGAGAAAAGAGTTGTTGAGAGAAGAGTCAAATATTGCTGAAGGAGTTTTTCTAGCAAGGTCACAGTCGAGTTACAAAGCAAAAAAGAAAGGCTGGAAAAATAAGAAGAAAAGTGATGAGAATGATGACGAGAAGGAGAAGTACGCATCATGTCAACACTGCAAGAAAACTAACCATCCACATTGGAAATATTGGTGGAGACCAGATGTGGTGTGTAGTTCTTGCAATCAAAAGGGTCATATGGAGAAGGTATACAAAAGAAAGCAACAAGAGGTGCAAATTGCTAAGAGACTGATGACGAGAAGGAAGAGCTTCTTTTTGTGGCGACTTGCTTTGCTAGTGACATCACTAATGAAACATGGTTGATTGATAGTAGATGCACTCACCACATGACACATGATAAAGACATGTTTGTAAAGCTTGACAAAACTCACTCTTCGAAAGTCAAAATTGGGAATGGAGACTATATTGAGGTCAAAGGCATAGGTGATATTGTCATTGATGTTGGCTCAGGTACAAAACTAATCTCTGATGTTCTATATGTCCCTGAAATTAATCAAAATCTGCTAAGTGTTGGGCAGCTTTTAGAGAAAGACTATGTTGTTGTGTTCAAAGATAAAACTTGTAAAATCTTTGATACAACTGGAATTAAATTGCTGTCAATAAAGATGAAGGGCAAAAGCTTCTCGGTAAACTTGCAAACAAATCTTGATTACTCTTCTGCAGTTAATTCGGGACAGATTGAGCATAAAAGGAACCAGTCTAAGCAATCTAGAAAGCCTACAGTAGAAAATCATGGGAAGCCAGTAGTGAAAAATCATGGATTGGATTCTCGTGATGATGTTATAGTTTCTAAAGAATTGATTGTGAAAGAGATTAAAGGCTTTGATGTTATTCCAAAAATAATTGAGCAAGAAGGTTCTGATGAAAATGTGGATGATCATCCTGTGAGGGATAATAGATCCCTTTCTGACATATATCAAAGATGTAATTAACAAAAATACGATGGTTCAATTAACAAAAATAAAGCAAAGTTTTTGGGTATTCTGATATTGATTGGGGTGGTTCCTTGGTAGATATGAAGAGTACTTCAGGATATTGCAAAACTTAAAACCATTTGTTTACCAAGCCACTACCAGTCAGCAAGTTTGAATTCACAAGAAAGAAGATTGGAGTTTACAGTTCCAAAATCAAGGAGGAGTGTTGGGAATTTGCTTTTGAAACTGCACATTGATTTGTTTCCGTTTCTGAATGTCTTTAATTAGAATATTTGCTCTCAATTGTTAGAATATTCAATCTTAATTATTTTATAGACGTTAAGATTTTAATTTGAGCAGTTATTTCAGTCAGATATTTTTTTTTTTGCAAGCATTATAAATGTAAGCTATTGATGGCTAAAAAAAAGAAGAAGCAATAACAATATTTTCTCTTCATACATATCTCCTCCTATTCCCAAAACACAACAAAGATTTGTGTCATTAGATATGAAATTTGACTTTTACTTTTTTATAAAAGATTATTTAGAAAATTTAAAAAAAAATTGACTGTTATGTGTATTCTATCCAATTTTTTTGACATGATGTCTAACTACTTATATATTTTGAATGTAAGTTGATATAATGTAGATGTTAGTCAGATTTAGATGCGTCTCAAAGAAATAGTGAATATTTTGTTCAAGAAAAAAAAAAACTAAACCAATATACGTAAGATACATTATTTTTATTTAAGTAAATCCTTAACTATCAATGTGAACTACAAACTTTATTGGAGTTGATAAATGTCATTTGAATTATTTTAAATGTAAAAGTTAATAAAATAAAAAACTCAGAACAAGATCTAGTTAATAATTTATTGTAAAAGAAAATAAAATAATAGATAAAATAAAAAAAAAAGAGTTTATTGTTTAAGGTGGCTTTCCTTCCAAGTGGTGGTGGCATGGGTCATCTCAACTCATTTCTCAAAATAGCAGTAGTATGGTTCCAAAGTCACTTTCATCACTCGCAAATCCAATCTTTCTCTTCCTGAGTCAAACCTCGTCTCTCTGTTTTGCTCTTTTTACAGACTTCAACCTCATCCCTCTGCATCAGACAAACAGTTATTATTATTACAAAAATTATTAATGTTAACAAATCCTAAAGTATGTACTACATAATAATAATAACAGTTTATATGAAAATTATATACTTTTAAAATTATTTGTTATATGCATTTTTTTAAATTCGCATGAAAGTTATTAAGTTTCAAATCTATAAGAAATTAAGAGAGTGCATAATTGCACAGACATAAGACAGTGATGGAAGATTGATGAATAGTAAACACTCTTTAAACCTTAAAAAATTTTTGAGAAATTTCCAAACCCAACTCGCAGTATTTTTATAACAAAAAAAGAACATTAAACACCCAAAATGAACACTCAACCAAATTGGAAATGTAAGCACATAAAATAAAACCAGAAATTACTGTTTGCTTAGCTGTTTGCATACTATTTCATGCAATTCAGATTACTACTGTATTCTTTTCTAACGGAAGTTCAAATGCAAACTACTCAATATTATGAATAGGCAAAATAGACCCTCATCCATATTTTGACTCTAAAATATCTTTATATATCCCAACCCCATAAGATTTGTCTCTCAATTTTCTTAATTTCCTTCTTAACATTAGCTGGCATACTAAAGAATGACATATAAAATAAGGACAACACGGTAATGTCCAATTGAAGTAGATATGCTCTCCCTACAAAAGATAAGTCTTTTCCTTTTCATTTGGATTGTCCTCTTTTTAATGTTCTCTATTACAACTACCCATGTGTGGTACTTAGTATAAGTAAGTAAAAGGCAGAGACACAACCTTGCAGTTCATCATTTCAACATATCTATTTTCAATGTTATTCTCCATACCCAACCTACCTAATGTGCTCTTAAAGAAGTTTATTCTAAGCCCTGAGACTACTTTAAAGCATCTAAGGATACACTTCAAAGCTAGTCTCTTATGTGAGTCTGGTTCTACCAAAAATAAATTATCATCCGCAGCATGCATACTTCTATCCTTTTTTCTTCCCACCTTAACACCTTTTAGTTTGCACTTCTTAATTGTCTCCCTTATTTATCTAACCAAACCTTCAGCAACATGAAGAACAAAAATGGGGTAAAAGGACCCCTTTGTCTCAATCCTTTTGTAGGTATAAATTTTGTTGTTAGACTCTCATTAATCAATACAGAAAATTGTTGATGAATTTAAGCATTCTTTTATCCACTTATACCATTTATTACCAAATCCACAACCTCTTCATCATACACAACAAAAAATCTCCTAATCTCACTATAGGCTCATTGGCCACTAGCACTGAATTAGGCAGCCCGATCCCTTTCATAGACGCAGACTGCATTTGATCAATTATCCTATATAAAACAACTTTCAATCTTGAGGATAAAATCTTTGCTATTATTTTATACATGCTTACTGTTCTATATTCTTCTAAACTTTAGGGGTTTCGTATAAGAGCTATGAATAATGCATTGCACCCTTTAGGCCACTTATCTGTTGTATGAAATTCATTGATTGTATCTATTAGATCCCCTTTAAGTAATGACCAAAACATTTTGAAAAAAGTAAAGTTAAATTAGTTGGATCCTGGACTTTTACTTTCATCACAATCTCATATGCCCCTTAATCTCCTCCTTTGTGAACTCTTCTATAACCATCTCATTCTCTACTTCTCATATTCTTTCAAATTCAACATTTCATAATTTAACTTTAGAGTCCATTGTTTCTTTGAATCTTTTCTTAAAATATTCCTTAGCTTCTACTTTCATCCCTCTTAGGTCCTCCCTCCATACATCCTATATTTTTAGTCCTTTAATTCTATTCCTTACCTTCCTCCATTTGCTGGATAAATGGAAAAACCTAGTATTCAAATCTCTTCCAAACCAGCCACTTCATTCTAGACTTTTTTCTTATCAAAAATTTCTGCCTAAAATTTATCTTTTCAGGTTAAATATATTCTCCTCTCTTCTTTTTAATCATTATCTATTTCATTTTCGTTTTTTTTTATAGATTTTCTTTATTTCTTTCTTGGTTATCACTAGATTATTATGTATCAATGAAGCTTTGTATGTTTCTTTTACCATGTCCTACATTTTTTTTTTTCAAACAGCAAAGAATGAATAAAATAAAAGAAACACTTAAGGGATGTTCCAACCCTTGTACAACACACCTTATCCAAGAATAAGTGCCACAACTACCAAAACATTAATCCATACAGAAAGACACTTTACTAAACAGATCAAAAACTAGGATACTAGGGCCACCTGAAAAAGAACAGAACCAGTATCCAGGAAGATAAATACACAAAAAATATATACAAATACAGATCCATGTACATAGTAGGGAGGGGGGCCATCCAACCATACCTCAAGAGTTGTTATGCCAATGATTGGAGGCATTGCACCGGAGAGAAATTCCAATCCGAATAAGAAATTGTGGTTCTCTTCATCTTATACTTAACTCACAGCCAACTCTTAAGTTGAGTTAGACTAAAGATTTCATCAGCATCCACGACCCCACCCTTGAATACCATCTTATTTTTGTGACTCCATACTTCAGATACAGTGGCTATCCACAACCCTTTCCAGGATCTATTATGCTCTACTTTTGGCCCAATAAGCAAAAACTCTGAAAATTGACATGAGTGGCCTGATGTCTAACACCCACCTTCTCAATCTACCTGTCGCACTGGTCCCACACTTGTTGTACCACAATACAAGTATTAAACAAATGATTAGTGGATTCAACACCATCCTGAACTGAACTCCCTTTCGTGCTAAGTTAAGTCTAGTTGGCAATCTGTCCAATAATACGCACCCACAATCGCTGAAGGGGCAACACTTAAACCCCATAACAACTTGAAAGACACTAAAGACTGCATAGAGCTCTCTCCATTCAAGATGTTATATCTAGACCTGACTATATACTCCTGGGTATCCTCACCCACCCACAGCAGCCTATCTTCTCTCCTAACATCCCACTTACATTTGAGATCATGATTGACATTTGTTCTTCAAGGTGTTTTTCCCATTCGAACCTCTCTCTACGCCAACTAAGGTTTCAAGTTGTGCAACGAGAGGTCCTACCACCATCCCGCTCAACAACGTCACCTACCAAACTTTCTTTATTTAAAGAAATAGAGTACAACCTAGGGAACTTATCTTTCAACGCTTTGTTGTCCACCCACCAATCACTCCAAAATTTAACACACCGACCATCTCCAACACACCACTAGAATCTATTATCAAACCAATTCCCATGTATAACATTACCACATACCCTGATCAAATCCTTCCACCACACAGATTCCTTACTAGAGCCTGAAGATACACCCATATTCCGCCAACAACCATACCTAGCTTGTAGGATTTTCTACCACAAGCCCTCCTTAGTAGTCCCTAACCTCCATTTCCACTTAGCAAGCAAGTCATCATTAAAACAACTAATATCCTTAATACCCAGTCCACCATATTCAACTGGCCTGCAGATCCACTTCCACTTCACCCGAGCAATCTTCCTACTCTCATGGCCCCATCCTCATAGAAACTGTGCCTGAATATGTCTAATGTGGTTACAAACACTGACAGGTGCTCTGAAAAAGAAGAAATAGAACAAGGGTAAAGTGTTGATGACAGACTTAATCAGACATATCCTACCTGCCATTGAAAGCAATCTCCCCTTCCATCTTGATAATCTAAACCTGATCTTTTCCACCACGGGATTCCAGAACACACTTTTCCTGGGGTTTCCTCCAATAGGCATACCAAGGTACTTAAAAGGTAGGCCCATGAGCCTGCTATTAAGACATTTTGAGAAGACACGTAGACAGAAATGCCCACGACCCCAACTATACTCTTACGAAAGTTGACCCTAAGTCCTGACACCAGCCCAAAGGATCTCAACATAGCTTTAATAACCAACACATTGTGATACGTAGGACGCAAAAGAAAAACGTATCATCTGCGAATTGCAATAGGTCAACCTGCTCTCTCTGACTGCCCACCTCAACACCTTTAAATATACCTGCACTTCTAGCATTCTTCATCAACCCTATAAGGCCCTCGGATACTATAAGAAAGAGGAAAGGCGCCAACGGATCGCCTTGCCTAAGACCCCTCTTTGGCTTAAATTCCTCCATAGGGCAGCCATTCACCAGAACTGAGATTGAAGCCGACTCCATACTTGTTTTGACCCATTTAATCCATAAAGGACTGAATCCAAGTATGCCCATCATGTAATAAAGGAACTTCCAGTTCACTGATTCATAGGCTTTTTCAAAGTTCACTTTAATCATCACCCCACTCTTCTTTTCCTTCTTCAAGAAATCCACCATTTCATTTGCTACCAGAACGTTGTCCATCAAACCCCTCCCCTTAAGGAATGCGGATTAGTTAACATCAATAACACTAGGCAGCACCTTCCTCAACCTATTCACCAATACCTTTGAGAGAATTTTATAAATAAAACTGACTAGAGAAATCGACCTAAACTCATTCAGTTCAGATGGGTTAGCCTTCTTTGGAGCCAATGTGATAAAAGAAACATTACAACCTCTCGGAAAATACCCACTCCTCTGGAAGAAGAGAATAGCTCTATCAACATCCTTATCTATAATCTCCCAGTTACTCTTAATGAAGAAGAAGTTAAACCCGTCAGGCCCTGGACACTTCGAGCTTCCACACTGACTCACAATTTCAAATACTTCTGCCTCAGTGAAAATACCATAAAATGAAAATCAACAAAATAAAGTATCTTGCTTCTTTTTTTTTTTCAAATAAATGTTTATCAGGTCTTAGTTCAAGTTCCTACAAATAATTTTTAGAGTCTAACGTATCAATAAGAAAATTATGAATACTCTTCTTGCATGTAATTACAGGCGTGCCAATTTTATGCTTGGATACACTCATAAAATGTACATATATAAATTAGAAGAAAACATTAGTCCATTTTATTTCAATACTTATTTATTTTATTGCAAGGATTTCGCCTATCATTAGGGTATCCTGACCGATTAACCTGAACTGAACACATCATTATCAGAAACACACTTAACCATTAATAGTTGTCGGTACACAACAATAAGAACTCTGGTTAGGCCTTAAGGAATTTAACTTTGAATGGAACAGCGCTTAGAGCCAAACGATGGTTCCCTTTCTGATCAACAAACATCCTAACATTCTCACACTCATGCTTGCAAGAAAGGCACACACTCGGACAATAAACTACTTTATAACCACCACCATACTTCTCAATCTTGAACCAATTTCCAATGGTTTCCCCACTAGGGTTGCCCTTAACACCACCAGTGGACACAAACGAGACTAAGCGTCCCTTAGAAACCTCTTTCTTATCAAGCTTCCACATTGTGGAATGGTGAGGGCAAGTGACGTTTGGAGGGAACATGATGTTGAGGTCAGTAGAGACACGAATTACACCCTTTTTGGGATTAACAGGCATAAACCTTAGTGGCAAGCTATTATATCTCTCCACAATCACAACATCCAGAGGGCATGATTTACCAATCTTTGAGAGCCCAAGCCCTTGTGAACTTCTACTATTTTTGTAGGGCATGGATAGATGAATGTTGTAGTGGACACTAGCACGTAGAATCTTACCTGATGTGTCAACCACTTCGTCAGGTGAAGCTTCAACTGCTCCAAGAAGTGGTTGTGAGATCAGGGCAAAGAGAAGGACAAAAGATAACAATGTTGTCTTCATCACAGTTTATTTTGTATTGGTTTGAGTAATTTGTATTTTGGTTGATGGATAGAGTTGAGGAATATGGTTTGCATCAATTTATAGGTTGCTTCTTATCTATGGGATTCAGGATAAACATCAACAATTATATAATTAAGATTTTTGAGATTGTATTGTAGTGATTATAATATCTAATAGTTGTTATCAAATCTATTTGCTCTCTCTGAGGACTATATAGGCGGTTAGTCAGTATCAATGAGCTTGTTTCTGAGATGGACTTTTGTTTTTGAACATGCTATAGTTGTAGCCCTTCACCTCATCTTTTCTGAAAATATACCTCATTTTGAAGAAAAAATATATAAATTTCTTATCTCACATATTTATGTAATATTTTCTCTTATTCATTTACTCATTACATTTTGTATCTTATCTCACATATTTCCTCCTTTTCTCTTTCACAATATCCGTGGAACTACATATTTAAACATTAACCCAGATTGGGCTACCTACACCTTTTGAAAAAGTCAACTAATCTTTGTCATACCTTATTATTCTTATTTATATTAATTTTTTATTGCTGACAAAAAAAAAGTCATGAAGGGTACGAAAAGTAGCTATTGTATTTTGAAGGGTACGAAAGACATAATGCTTACATTCCTTGTTATTAACTGTGATACTGTTCTGGACAAATTTTCAATTTATTGTTCTGCATGCCTGATAGGAATATTTCATTAGCTCTTTCAGTGGAGGAAATTTTGCATTTATGTCCTATAAGAGATTCTCTATTGTAGGTTGTGCATCAGCTATGTCGAATTCTAGCTACATGTTTTTGGACTTTCTAACTTATGTTTACAATTATTTTGTATAAGGTTTGCACTATCCTAGAGTGCTTCGATTTATTTAATTTATTACTACCAATTAAAAAATCTAATTTTGTCTAACCTATTAAACTCATGTTTATTATACATTTAATCCCATAAGTTTATTTTGAATTTACTCTAATAATATCCTCAATTGTTAACTCTCTTATATTTCTGTAAATAATTCGAAATCACTTATTATAATTAATGTTTGGTCAGATATTTTGGAATAAATAACTCTTTTTAGTCTCAAACTGTTGAAATTTTAATTATTAAAGAGTAGAAGAATACTGTAAAATATGTTTTGGCCAAGTTTAAGAGGGGGGTGAATTGAACACTTGAAAATTTTCTCAAACTGTTTGGAGAATGGATATTTTTTATGGAATCTACTCAAGAAGATATGTTAAGCAAACAACAAAGGTTCAACAAACAGTTTCAACATAATACCAATCAACCAGATACAATAAACTGTAACCAGAAAACAATTCTTGAATACACAGCATACTGTAAAAGCACTTCTTGAAAAGTTGAATCAAGAAATCAAAGAATTAGATCAACTTCAAGTTTATAAAGATTCACTGATTAAAAACCTTTTTGTTAAACAATACAAACTATCTTAAGTATATGAAAACAATCTTTAATCAACAACAGTGAAAGATTGAGTTTTCTAGAAAAACAAACTAATAAACAGTAAACCCAGTAAATTGCGAAACTGCAGATTTACAAAAAACTAATATACTGGTTATTGATAAATTCAAAACAGTTCAAAGTAGACTGTGTTAAAATAACATATATGTTTTCAGTTGTTACTAAAAATGCTTTCAGAAAGTTGATGAGGTTATTCAATTAACAAGATTCAATCAATTCTGAAAATTCAAGAAACATAGCAAGATTTAATAAGAACAGTAAAGAGAGAGAGCAAGAGAGATTCAAGACACAACAGATTTTTATACTGGTTCACCCAACAAACGGGCTACGTCCAGTCCCTCACACACAGTAAGGATTTCACTAAAAATGATTAGCTGATCAAGTTTACAACACTTGCCCACAGCAAGAATACACTGCACTCCGTAGCACCACTTCTGAACCTACAACAAACCAAGAAACCACACAGAGTCTACTGTGTGTTTCAAGAGCTCCCTTGCTGAAACCCACAGCAAGTCATAGTTATACAGAATCCACCGTATAACCCAGAAATGTTTCACTGCATCCCGTAGTAGACCACTGCTGAACCCACAGGAGAACAAGAAACCACACAGAATCCCACTGTGTTTCAAGAACACCCTTGTTGATCCTCTCAACAAGATACAACCTGTACAGAATCCACTGTACAGAACAGAATTACCAACCCAGGTAACTCACAACAGAATAACCTTCAATACAGTGAAAGAATTATCACAGTTTAAGCAATACAAGCACTTCTATACAATAGATTACAAAAGTAATAAAGAAAGAGTATAGAAGGCTTAGTCTGATGATCAAATCAGTGAAGAAACTGTCTCAGTCAAATCAAAGCTCCAGTAGCAGTTCAAGAAAACAGTTCTTGATGAAAACGTTGATTGATCTTGATCACTAGACTTGAAGGCGCTATTGCTCTCTTTGAAAACTCAAATGTTCTTGCTCAGAAAAATGTTTAGAATGATTTCAATCTCGTGTATTATATATGTTTTCAAAAATCGCGCCAAGTATTTATAGACAACTGTCATTTAAAATTCAGTCGATTGATTTTTCAAATAGTCGACTGTTTTTCTCCTGTTAGTTAAAACAGTTGTTCAAAACGCAAGTTTTGATTTTAATGATTTCTCAAAACTTTTGTTAATTCAGAAAATACTTGTGGAGCTTATCTTTGTTGGGACGAAATGCATGCTTGTTCTTCTTTCAAACAGTCTACTGGCTTTCACAAAGCTCTCTAATAATTCGATATCCTGTTAATAATACTTCACAGAACATAGTGAAGAAAAACAGTAACACACAGGATAACAACTTTCATTGATATTAAGCACGAGTACATGATAAACATTGAACAGTACAAGCCGTGCAACAAACTGATACAAGCATAACAAACTGAAATTTGGACTGGGCTGGATAAACCAGCAAATCAGAGTAGTAAGAGTAACATAAAACATGAAATAGCAAACAGCAGCAACAGAATATATCACAAATAGTAGGTAAGCAGTAAATTGAACATAAACCTAGACTCCTAGACCACAACCACAACACTCCCTACACAAACACACCTAATTCTCCCCCATTCGATTCATCAAATGGACAAGAAACCACCACTAGATATGTAAATGCAAATGCCCTATTTGTCTGGTGGGAAGAATAAAGTCTCTATCTTGGACTGCATGTCTTCAACTTGTCTTTCAATAAACTAGAAGTGCGTTTCATAGTACTGGTGATGACTACGGTTCTGGTTTTCCAATTGATTGAACTTGTCATCATGAGTTGTTCAAGTTTGGAAAAGGAGTCTTGACTAGGAGCAGCAGGTGTATCTAGTTCTGGTTCAGCTTGATCAGAATTTTTATCCTCATCTTCGTCATCCTCATCATTGTCATGAGTAGATTTCTCTTCTTCTTCATCATCATCACCAACTGAATCTTCATCAGCTTTGCAAATCCATTTCTTATTTTCATCTTTTTCAGTCCAATCTTGGTGAGATTTGCAGTAGTAATCTGGTTCAGTGCCTTGATTTCTTCAACAATTTTAGTTTCCACATCTATTTCAAAATATTCAATAAACTGCGACAGCAGTATCACATATGGGATGAAATATTCCAGTTTCTTCCCAACTTTGAACAGATATTCAAGAATCATATTAACCCGGTTGACTTTGATCTTATTCATGAGGCAGTACATGAGTATAAGATCCTCCTCAGTTAATGTTGCATGGTTCAAGCCACGGGGGTCAACACCCAGATCACAATATACGCCAGTATTCTAGGTGTAGCAGCAAGTCCTCCTACGTTGAATGTCTTTGAGGCTGACTCTTGGTTCCTCAAGCATGATTTATCGAACTGAACTTTGTTAAAGTTCCCCAGTTCTAATGTGTTTCCTTTGCTAACAGTAGCTCCTTCATTACTTAGGGCAGTGACACTCAACCAAACCTCTTCATTGATTGCTATGTCAATGCCCTTCACCTGTGAGTACAAATTCTCCTCATCATGCCACATGTTGGTCAAGAACACCTTAACCAAATCTGGGTAAGTATTCCCAGTCAGCTTCAAGAATCTGTCCAGCTTTTGAAACTTGAGCATGTCACAGACCTCATCAAGTTTCTCCTCCTTGAGCCACTCAAGACTCAGCACTTTCGGAGTAACAATGATCTTCCTGCTGTACAGTTTGTAATACTCTTCTATACTCTCCTGGTTTCCAACAAACCACCTATCAAGGTAGTCGGGTTTATTATTGTCAGTCTGATCCAGCATGTTTAACCATAGCCCTTTTGGTTCTTTTTCGTGGGTTGGAGGGAGAAGCCATTTTCGGTGGAAGAGTGGGTTGTAGGAAAACTGAACTTTACACACAAAACGAATAAGGCAGTGAAGTAGTGTGTGAGTGAATGCATGCTTAGCCCTCTACTTAATGAAAAACAATTCTATAGAAAATAACACATTGATTGACAATTCAAAAACGCAAAACAGCTTTTGCAGTTTGTTGAGATTCTACAACCAATCAATTTAGAGCAGGTTATACTTAGCTGCAGAAAATCTCAAAAACAGCTTTTTGACTAGTTGACTCTCCACTATTACAGTGCCATGTGGCATCTCGAGCTGTCTCTCTCTTCACATGCTAAACATGAGTGTCGAGTTGTTTTGTCTTATTCAACTCTTCAACTAGCTGGGTTCCACTATGCTTGGTTCTATTTGAATGCCTTCAGTTACACAGCACCACTTTGGTTGCATTGTAACTTCGATACGGCTCCACATGCATTGTTGTTTAATCCATAGGCTTAAAGCACAGCAACTACCAGCTGCAATGTATTCAGCTTCAGTAGTGGATAGTGCAACACATGTTTGTTTCTTACTATGCCAGGATATCAAACTTGATCCTAACAGATGGCATGTTCCACTGGTGCTTTTCCTGTCAGTTTTGCAGCCTGCAAAATCAGAATCAGAATAGCCTACTAAATCCAGAGATACCTCACTTGGATACCATAGTCCAACAATTGTAGTTCCCTGTAGGTATTTCAGAATTATCTTTGCTGCAATGAAATGTGATTCATTCGGATTGGATTAAAATCTGGCACAGAGACAAACACTAAACATGATGTCTGGTCTGCTGGCAGTAAGATACAGCAGTGAACCCATTAACCCCCTGTACTTGGTTTGATCCACACTGGTTCCTTTTTCATCCGAATCCAAATAACAGTTAGTGGCCATAGGTGTTGAAATTTCTTTGCAGTTTTCTATGTCAAACTTCTTCAATAAGTCTTTACAATACTTGGTTTGACTAAGGAATGTCCCATGATTTAGTTGCTTGATCTGCAGTCCAAGAAAGTAGTTAAGTTCACCCATCATGGACATCTCAAATTCTCCCTGCATAGCTACAACAAACTGTTCACACAGATTTTGATTAGTGGATTCAAATATAATATCATCAACATATACTTGAACCAAAATAATATCATTGAGTGCTTTCTTAATAAACAATGTCTTATCTGTTTTGCCTCTCTCATATGCATGAGATAGCAAGAAGTTACTCAACCTCTCATACCACTATCTAGGGGCTTGCTTCAAACCGTATAGAGCTTTCTTCAGTTTGAAGACATAATCTATATGCTTATGATCTTCAAATTCAGGAGGTTGGCAAACATAGACTTCTTCATCAATACACCCATTAAGGAAAGCACTTTTGACATCCATTTGGTGAAGCTTGAATCCATTCATGCAAGCATAGGCTAATAGCAGTCTAACAGCTTCAAGTCTTGCTACTAGTGCATAGGTTTCCCCATAATCAATTCCTTCTTCCTGATTGTAACCCTTTGCAACCAATCTAGCTTTGTTTCTCACAATAACACCATATTCATCTAACTTGTTCTTGAACACCCACTTGGTGCCAATGACATTCATCTCACTGGTTCTCAGAACAAGTGTCCAGACCTCATTCTTTGCAAACTGGTTCAGTTCTTCGTACATAGCAGTTATCCAGTTGTTGTCTTGCAGTGCATCAGCTACAGTCTTTGGTTCAGTTTGTGAAACAAATGTCATATGTTCACATAATTGATTCAGTATACTTCTGGTTGAAACTCCTTTCTGCACTTGTCCAATTACATTATCCAATGATAAATTCCTAGGAACTCTCCACTCCTTAGGCAGTTCTAAACGGATCCTGTCAGTAACAACTCCTTGTTCAGCAGATTGATCTTCTGGTTCTGTTGACTCAATTTCTGGTAGCACACTGGTTCCTTCAGTCTTATTTTCCAATTCAGTACCAGCTTGTTGAATACTTGGAATTTCATCATCTGCACATGTCTTAGATCTTTCCTGTAAATCTTGGTTAGTTTCATCAAAATTCACATGTACAGATTCTTCTACCAGCATAGTCCTCTTGTTATAGACACGATAAGCATGACCATGTTGTGAGTAACCCAGAAAAATACCTCCATATGACTTGGAATCAAACTTACCCAGGTTGTCCTTACCATTATTAAGTATGAAACACTTACATCCAAAGACCCTTAGGTGAGAAAGATTCAGTTTTCTTCCTCTGAATAGTTCACATGGAGTTTTCTTCAGTATGGGTCTAATCAGCACTTTATTTAATACATAGCACGCTGTGCTGACAGCATCTGCCCAAAAGTATTTAGGTAGTCCAATCTCATTTAGCATTGTCCTGGCCAGTTCCTCCAAAGATCTGTTTTTTCCTTTCTACAACTCCATTATGCTGTGGAGTTCTTGGTGCTGAGAAGTTGTGTTTATTACCCAGTTTACTGCAGAATCTGTCAAACTTCTCATTCTGAAATTCTCTCCCATTGTCAGATTTAATAGATGAAATACTGCAGTCCTTTTCATTTTGAACAACTTTCATAAATCTTTTAAAGACATGGTAAGTTTCATCTTTGGTGGCTATGAAAAATGTCCAAGTGAACCTGGAATAGTCATCAACAAGAACAAGACCATAATAGTTCCCTCCTAGGCTTATAGTTCTAGAGGGACCAAATAAATCCATGTGCAGCAGCTCAAGTGGTTTAGTTGTTGAAACAACATTAATCGGTTTAAAAGAGCTTTTAGTTTGCTTACCCATTTGGCATGCTTCACACAGTTTGTTCCTCTCAAACTTAAGCTTAGGAAGACTAATTACAAGATCTTTAGATGCAATCCTAGTTAGATGATGCATGTGAATGTGTGTCTTCTATGCCACAATGAAGATTCATCATCTCGGGATAGCAAATAGTTTATACTAGGAATGATGTTTGAGACATTAAGCATATAAACATTATTTACTGCTATAGTGCATTACTCTGGTTCAAATGTGATCTTGTATCCACGATCACACTGTTGACTGATACTCAGCAGACTATGTTTCAGACCTTCTACCAGCAACACATCCTTTATGATCACTTTATTCTCGCTTCCTATATCACCAACACCAAGTATCTTGCCTCGATTATTGTCACCATATGTCACATATCATGCAGATTTCCATTTAATATTAATCAACTGAGTTGAATCTCCTGTCATATGCTTTGAGCATCCACTGTCTAGATACCACATCAGCTTATTAGATGCCAAGCAGACCTGCAAAATATATTAGAGTTGAGGTTTTGGTACCCAGTTAAATTTGGGTCCAACAGTGTTAGATGTGCTTTTAGGCATCCACCTAACTAAACCTTTTGGCACTAAAAATCTTTTAAACTTACAGTCCTTGATAGAATGACCTCTTTTCATGTAGTGGAAGCAGGTAATAGGCTGTGAAAACTGTTTAGTATTGGTTTCGAAAAAGCTACTGTACTTTTTCTATTTCCTTGGGAAATTGGGTTGATGTCCAATTCCATCCTTTTCGAAAACACAGTTTTGAAAGCCCTGATTGGTTGTTCCCATAGTCAACTTTGAAGCAGTAGTAATTAGGTAGTTCACCTTCTTTTGAAGAACTTCACAGTTTTCACAGTTTGCTGGCTTGCTAGAGTCTAAGTTACTAGAAGTTTTGTAGTGTTCAAGGTCAGTTTTCAGTCTTAAAACTTCACCTTCCAGTTCCTTAACTCTGGCTTCCAACCAGTTGTTCATACCCTTCAGTCTTTTGTTGGAACGAGCCAACTTGTTTGCTTCCTCATGCATTTCTTGAAACACATTCAGCAGTGAACTGTAATTTGTACTGTTAAAGGAAGTACTGGAATCTTCACTACTAACCTCAGAATTCTTTCCAGTCATGAAACACAGATTTGCTTCAAAGTCTTCCTGTGAAGAGCTACTGGATGAAGATGCATTGTCTTCCCATGCAATGTATGCCTTTCTTCCCTTTCCAACTTTGTAATTCTTCTTTTCAATGCTCTTCTCTTTGTTAGCCAGATTTGGACAGTCTGCTTTCATATGTCCCTGTTTGCCACAGCCATAACAAGTTAGCTTATTTGAATTTGAATCAGGTTTTCTAGTATACCTTTTAGATTGCTGATTCTTTACCCTGCTCTTCAGCTTGATGAATTTTTGAAATTTCAGTAGCCTTTGATTTGAGTGCAGCCTTCTAGTTTTCTTCTCAGCAGATTCCATCTCTTTCAACCTCGACATTTCTAGTTCATGTTCTCTCAACTTTCCAAAGAGTGCCGCTGTGGTGAGAGTTGTCAAATCTTTGCTCTCTGAAATTGTAGTGACCTTGGGCTGCCAACTTCTGTCCAAGCATTTGAGGATCTTGATATTAAGCTCCTCCTTGTCAAACTGCTTTCCAAGCCTAATCAAGTGATTCACTATGTGAGTGAATCGCTTCTGCACATCAGCAATTGACTCACCTTGCTGCATTCTGAATAATTCATATTCTTGAATCAGAGCATGCTTTCTAGCCTGTTTGATGTCAGTAGTGCCTTCATGAGTAACTTCAAGTATATCCCACATCTCCTTTGCAGAACTGCAGTGTGAGACTCTGAAAAACTCATCCAGATTCAAGGTTGAAGTTATTATGTTCTTGGCTACACAATCATATTGAACATGTTTATTTTCAACATCAGTCAACTCATCAAATGGCTTTGCAACAGATATTTCATTCACAACAAAAACTGGAATGTAAGGTTCATTCACTATTGCGTTCCATATACCTCTGTCAATAGATTCAATAAAAATCTTTATTCTGACTTTCCAAAATTGGTAATTAACCCCAAAAAACATGGATGGCCTGTGTATAGAGACTCCCTCGACAAAAGGCAACTTGTTCTCGGCCATGGATCGAAAAACTTGACTAGGATTCAAGTCCTAGCTCTGATGCCAATTGTAAAATATGTTTTGGCCAAGTTCAAGAAGGGG
>Ga0209489_105452_pt1 | contig 22025 bp, 7 predicted proteins | sample SiratrowhiteBW_FD_187527 | JGI IMG/M metagenome (GOLD analysis project Ga0209489, IMG submission 187527) | Root nodule microbial communities of legume samples collected from California, USA - Siratro white BW (SPAdes) (version 2) | ecosystem: Host-associated > Plants > Roots > Nodule | place: USA...
TGTGTATATATATATATATATATATATATATATATATATATAAATATATATATATATATATATATGTATATATATAAATATATATATATATATTCGTACATATCTATACGATATATCTGCTCAACATATAAAAATTATACTTTTCTATATGGTATCAGAGCTACAAGTTTAACTAATAATTTTCAATCCTATCAATAGTCATCTTTACTCCTTCCGTTTACTCAACTACACATTAAATTATGTTCTTCAAATTACCCAACCTGGTACAAGCAAGTTACTCTATTATTGACTACAAATAATGTACCCGACTATGTTTTTAGCACCCTTCTATGTCCTCCAGCAATAATTGGAACTGGTGACGCAGCTGTTGAAAATCCTACTTTTCTTGGCTCGAAGTGTCAGGATAATTATGTGATTATGACTTTGTTTGGTACTTGTGGTCTTGATGCGCAAATTGTGATGTCCTCTGCTACCTCCTCAACTGATGTAATGTCAAGATTGACCAAGATTTATGACAATCAGTCTCGCACCCAGATCATGTCTCTTAAAGAGCGTCTTTCCTCCATCACCAAAGGTGACTCTAATGTATGTGACTATCACTACTAGAAAAATCATTGATAGTGACCTAAAAATCAGTCACTAAATGACCAAAATCGATCATTGATTAAAACTGTGACCGATTCAGTGACCAAACGCGTCAGTCGCTATTTCGCTGTTTATTGATGTATAGTGACCGAATCTGTGACCGAACTGTGACTAATTTTGTGATCGATACTATGACCGAATCTATGACCGATTCTGTGACCAAATCTGTGATCGATTCTGTAATTGATTTTGTTATCGATTTTGTGACCAAATCTGTGACCGATTTTTCTATTACCGAATTAGTGATCTATTTTACAAATTTAGCGAATATTATTTTTATTATAAAAATATTAAAAAATATATTATTTTTAACTTGAGAGGACCTATAACCATCAAACCAAAATAACTTTTGTAATTCGATTATTATTATACTTATTTTTACAATTACAATTATTAATAATATTATAATTATAATTATTATTATTATTATTGACTTTTTTATTATTATCATTATACTTATTATTCTAATTACAATTATTGTTATTATTATAATTATAAATATTATTATTATTATTTTGTTATTGTTATTATTATTATTGTTATAATTATTATTATTATTTTTAAGATTATCTAAGTATTTTGTAAGTGGAAGATGGGACACGGGGTTTTGCTTCCTTAAAAAATGTAGTCGAATTTTCATCCACCCCGTTGGTTGGAAAGCAATACCAGCTAGTAGGACCTTACGTGTCTTAATAATATCTAAACTGAAATATACTATTTTATTTTTATAATCAAACTAAAATATATGACCATAACGAAATGACTAATACAATTATTGCACAGGTCACGAGGTTGTGACATATCAGAGTCCACGACCCATGATGGGGATTCATCGTATCGTGTTTGTGTTGTTTCGTCAACTAGGTAGGGAAACTGGTTCTTCAACATTGTTTATAATGTTAAACAATTTGATGTACATACTAAAAAAAAATTATTAATAAAGAAACTGAAATAAAAAATAAAAATATAAGAAATTTTTATATTTTTTCATAAAAAAAATATAGATCAAAAGTAATCATGTTTAATATATACAGCGTGACATACATACTAGATTGTAATCATGTTTAATAATATTTGAATAATTAATTTTCTGTCGGGGGTTTCGTTCCATTTCCAAATGTCAAATTATTACCTAAACCGAATGATTTTGGAAAAAAAATCTAAATCGATTAAAACAAATATTCGATCTTAATTGATTATCAATATTTATTCATTTTTAGTTTTTTTCTTTATCAATTTCTTTGGAAATATTTCCAATTTTTAATGTGTTAAAGATTCTGGTGATAAAGATTGAGATAATTTAGATAATTTGTGACCGAATCAGTGACTCACTTTGTGATTGAATTTGTAATCGAATTTTTGACCGAAATTAGTGACTGAATTTGTGACCGAATCAGTGACAGGATCAGTGGTTAAAATTGGCAGAATCTGTAACCGAATCAATGACCGATTTTTTTTTTGTCATTGATTTAGTAACTGATAGTGGCCAAATTTTTTCGATCACCGATAGTGATCGAATTTTTCAATCACTAATTTCAGTCACTATTCAACAATTTTCTAGTAGTGCATTTGTGCTCTATTTGCTTCGTAGCTTATGAACTTGCACTTATTGGTCATTCTGTTGAAGGTCTTCATCTTGTCATTATGACCTTAAATGGTCTTGGCCCTGCTTATCGTGAGTCTTGTGCAGCAATCCTCACTCGTGACACTCCATTGCTGTTTGATGAACTTTTTGACAAATATGTTGACTGTGAAATTTTCCTTCAACAAGAGGAGCAGAAAAAATCGTCCTTTCCTTGTACTGCCAACCATGTTTCCCGTTCATCTGTCTCTCATGACAGCTACAAATGTTCAATGTCATCCCCTAGTGGAGCATCTCCTGCTTGGGACAACCCTTCTAGTTCTCATCTATGTAATTCTTCATCTGGATCTCTCTTTATTTGTCAATATTGTGATCGTCGTGGTCACACTGCTAAGACTTGCTACAAATTACACAATTATCCCTCTAATCATTCTCGTCGTCAAGCAAATACGGTTAACAAGGATTCTGGCTCTGAACCGTCTTAGCTTTTGGATTCTAGCGTATCTCACCATGTCACTGGGGATCTTGCTAATCTCACTTTAGCCTATGATTATACTGATAATGATAAACTTGTGGTTGCAAATGGTAAGGGACTCACCATCACTAACAGTGGTTCAACTTCTCTTCTCACTTCCTCCTCCCCGCTTCACTTAAATAATGTTCTTTGTGTTCTTGACAAATCTCAAAATCTTATTTTTGTTTCCCAATTATGCTAAAGCAACTTTGTGTCCATTATTTTTTCCCATGGCATTTTCAAGTCAAGGATTAGAGTACGGCGGCGATCCTTCTACGAATAAAGAATGAAAATAATGTGTACAAGATTTCTTGCCTACCTCGTCATCCTCAATCCCATCATATCAATTGTCCCACCTCCCTCTCCACCTGACATAGTCGCTTAGGACATCTTGCTTCTCGCATCCTTTGTGATGCACTTAAGGCTAATGTCATTCCATTTTATTTGTCACCTTTTAAGTGTTAAGATTGTTTAGCAAATAAAAGTCACAAATTTCCCTTTTCTAGGTCCACTTTGTCTAGTAGTCAAGCCATAGAATTGGTTTATTCAAATGTATAGGGTCCTGCACCTTCTTCTTCAATAAATGGGCTTTTTTATTATGTCATTTTTATTGATCACTTTTCAAAATATGTGTGGCTTTATCCGATTAAACATAAATATGATGTTTCTCATACTTTTCCAATTTTGAAATTTCCATTGGTGCTAAATCTTCAACGATGGCTGAATATCGAACTATAGTGACCACCACCACTGAATTGTTGTGGTTAGGGGCTTGGTCATCCAATCATCAAGGTGCCACAATTGTTCTCTGATAATATTGGAGCTACCTACCTTTGCGCTAATCCTGTGTTCCATACTCGCATGAAACATCTTTCTATTCACTATCATTTTGTTCGTGACTTGGTTACTTCTAAGGAACTTCAAGTGGCTCATGTGCCAACAAGTCATCAACTAGTTAATCTACTAATGAAGCCGCTGTCGCACTCTCGCATGCATTTCTTCTAGACAAGATTGGTGTTCGGTCTCCCTCCTCCATCTTGCGGGGACATGTAGACTCTCTCTCCATTCATTAGAAACAATCATCCATAGATCATGCACATGCATCATAACACACCCTAAATTATAGCTTATGTTATCCTTAATTATTTATCATCCTGGACATATATTTTTGTATCTTTCCGTTACAATTATTCAGGAACAAATCATTGTGTAATTTATATATACTCGTAGATATTTGTATCATATATGTGCTCAATATATAAAAATTATACTTTTCTGTAAGAGACACCTTTTTTTGATACAACACACTCCTCAAGTTGCTATATTTAAAAGGGTCTCCTCCAAGTTTCCATGGAGAAAAGTTGTTTTAACATCTAATTATTTCAACATTAGTTATTTTGATTAACAATTAATATCAAAATCCTTATTAATAGTGTTTTACCATAAGTGAAAAGATTTTATTATAGCATATCCCTTCTACTTTGTCGCGACCACTATCACGACGGGTATGATGATCCGAAAGAGAAATTAAAAAAATAATGAAAAGAAAGAGATCGAGTCGCCACCATAGTTTATTATGGAAAACTATGGAAAACCAAGAAAAGAATAAGGAAAGGTCTGCGAACTAGAGATGAGCTTGGGAGCAGTTACGCGTGGGGAAGGTATTAGCATCCCACAGCGCTTGTCCTATGACACTACCTTTAATCAACTGAGCAAAATCAAATGTGGTTTATAAAAATTTTATTTTTCCCAAAAATATAAGTAAAATGCAATTAAAAACAAAACAATAATTTTTAAATTAAAGGACCCGACAAGGATTGACCTTGCTCCTATGTATCAACATCCTTAATGGGTGAAGAATCAAGGAATACGTAGTTCTAAAGAATAGATGAGTTGTTTTGAGAATTTAATATTTTTTTTTGTTTCGAAATTTTGTATTTTTTATATTTTTAGAAATTGATTTTAATATGGATATCGTAGACGCGTTCGGCCTTTTGATAATCCAAACAAATTAAAACTTATCGAATTAAATCTCATGACGCGAACGGCCATTTAGGAATTAATATCAAGAATTGTTATTTAAAAAAAGAATCTCGCATGACGCGAATGGTCATTTGGAATTTTAAAAATTTATTCAAATTAAAATCTGCATGACACGTATGGCCATTTAGATATTTAGTTAAATATTTTTTAAGACGTTACTTTTATTTAAAAAAATATATAATGGTGAGATGATTTATGATTTATGAAGCTAAAATAAAAGTATAAAATAATATAGATGATTTATGATTTATAAAGTTAAAATAAAAGTATAAAAAAAATAAAGAAAAATCAAATCTCAAAATAATATAGATGATTTATGAAGCTAAAATAAAAGTAGAAAATAAAATAAAATAAAATCTATAAGTTTATCTAAACTTTTTTTTTCACTAAATAGGCTCAATCTCATACTAAGGCTATATTTAATAGGGAACAACCATATTTTCTCTTTCCTCAATTTTTATTTCAATTTAATCCTTATTATTTAAGTATTGGAATCTAAACAAAAAACCCAACACCATGGCTACGTTGCTCCCAATCCATTCCCTCTTTCTCAATTTAATACCAAATTTAATCAAATTTTGATTTCTCTCTCCAATTCAAATTCCAATTTAAAACAATCTACATTACCACTTTAATTCCATTTCTTCTCTCCAATTCAATTCTTTTTATTCTTTCAACTCTGCCTTACACTTTCAATTTATTCTGGAATTCAAATTTTTTTTATCCTTTCAACTTCACGTTGCCGCTTTTTCTCTCTCCAATTTCATTTTCTTTTACTTTTCTAAGTTTACAAATTAACATCAACCTTTTGTTCATTTTTTTAACATTTTATTCTATTTTAACCCTCAAACAATTGGGCCTAGCCCAAACAAAAACAGTACAGTTGTCTGTTTTAATTATTCACTCTTCACATATTATGAAATTAGGATTGAAGAAGAGGTATGGGAGGCACTAAAGAAATGAGGCGCACCAAATTTGGTGAGTCATGTCTCATGGTTGCTACTGGAGATGGAGGGCACAGTAACAAGATGCACAGATGATGATTGAGTGAAGATTGATAACGTGTGAGGGAGCGAGATTTTGGTTGAGTGGAGGAAGTGAAACTGCTTTGCGAGGGTTACGGCAATGCTTAAGTGGCGTTGCAGAGATTTTCGGCAACAAAAACTTTTTTCTCTCTTCCTCTTTGCATTTTATTTATTTATTTTTCTTTTAAAAAAACATATAAAATTGAAAACGAGACTTGGTATTGTATTGGACTCAACATACAAAATGAACTGAACAGGTTTGGCTATTGAGGTCTTCCGGCGAGGGTGAAAACCTTTGCTACCTCGCCGGAAGTATCAAGATATATTCAACTCACTTTATTTAGTTTAATAAATAACTTAAGGATTCTAAACGTAATCCTTAATGTATCCCACACTCAACACAATCAAATGCATAGTGAAGAACGAACAGGGACAAACAGTGCAACATGTAATGGATGCAAATAATATTACACAACAAATCTAGAAAATATTTCAATGAAATTCATGTATGATAATCAATCGAAAAGCCTTCAGTGAATGATGAACAGTGCAATCAGAAACACATACGAACAGTACATGCAAACAGAGGCAAATATAAGCAATGCGATCACCGTTTCAATATAAGAAAAATTGAATTACAAATTAAACTATTGAAGATGGATCAATTATACTTGTTGAAGCGCAATACGTATTTTTTTTATTTTTTTGTTATTATTTATATTTTTTTCTATATATTTTTATTATTTATATTTCTTTTATTTTTTTTTGTTATTATATATTTTTTTTCTATATATTTTTATTATTTATATTTCTTTTATTTTACTTATTTTTATTTCCTATTTTTCTTTTTTTTCTAAAATTCTTATTACCAATTAATTAATTTTTTTTTATTTTATTCATATTTTTTAATTTTAATCTTAATTACTTTTTAATTCTTTTTTAATAAAATGAAAATAAATAAAATAAATTTTTCATTTTCATCCGGACCAAATCAGGTATTGACATACTTGTCTAAACTTTTTGTCATTAGTCTCGCCTTGAATCTCGCTTTCTCAGTCACTCGATATTTCTTCGTTCTTTTTTAATCTCACTTGCATCTAATCACCTTCTGATTTCTGGATAGATAAGTGTATATATGTGGTTCCTCTTCAAAGATTCAACCTCCTCTTCCATGACACACTGCCACTATTGACCTTTTATGCCTCCTATTGCCTCTCTGAAGCTTCTAGGCTTTGAAACTTCTACATACAAGAAATTCTCAATTTTCCTATGGATTGTTGCATATGAATCTTCATCCTAGGTAAATTTAGCATTACATATGGATCTATTACATAAGAATTTATATACGGTTTTTACCTACAAATTTTATGTATGAAAAAATTCGTAGGTAAACATATGGATCATAATCTTAGGTAAATTTGACATTGCCCACAGGTTTCACCTGTGGAAAAATTTAATGGTAGTTACCCACAGATTCAAATCCATACGTAATTAAGGATTTGAATCCGTAAGTTACCTACAAATTTTTCTGTAGATAATGTTAATAATTAATTTTATTAAAATTATTGGGGTTAGGATCATGAAGGTAGAAAGATTGCTTAGGTGAAATGGAAGACGGTATGTAGCCCACTTGCAGTAGAAGGCTTAGATATTAATGATATTGGATGCTTTAATGATGCCCTCATAGCTAAATGGAAAGGGCGGTTTGGAGTGTGAGATGAGGGTCTATGGAGAGACGTTCTGGAAGCAAGGTACGGAAATTGGAGGCATATAGGTGCAACTTTGGTTCATAGGAAACACTCTCCATGGTGGAACGATCAGTGTCAGATATGCGGTAAGGGATGATAGACTATAGTGGGCTTTAGGGATGAAAGAGAAATTTCCAAGGTTGTATACTATCTCACACAATAAAGATAGCATAGTGGGTGACCTTGCAGATCAGGAGCAAATCAGGAGCAGAGGATGCCAAGCCTGGAATCTAGGTTGGCGTAAGGAGAGGTTTATGTGGGAAAATCACCTAGTAGAACAATTGTTGGCTACAATTTCAAAAGTTCAGTGGAATATGGAAGGACATGATAGATTGGTATGGGTTGGCAACAATTAACATGAGTACACAGTGGGGTTCGGATATAGTGTCTTAAATAAGGAGGACCTAATGCAGACACTGGAGGTATACCAACTGTTATGGAGTCTAAAAATAGCTCCATTAGTGATAGTGTGTGAATGGAGGTTCTTATTGGACTGATTACCAACTAGGCCTAATTTAGTCAAAAGGGCAGTGCAGATAGGGAGTACGGAGTGCCCATTGTGCAAGAAGATGTAGAAACTACCAAACACCTTTTCATTACTTATAAGGTAACACATAAAGTTTGGGATTATTGTGAGACATGGGTAGGGAATGTGTTAGTTAGACATGAATGTATCATTCCTCACTTTCAGAGTTTCTTTGTATCATGTCAAAGGGAGAGTGTTAATAGAGTGTGGAAAGGGATGTGGGTGGCTATAATATCGGAGATATGGAACCATAGAAACAAGGTGGTCTTTAAATTGTGGATGTTGAAGAAATATTTTGTTTAGCACAACTAAAAGGATGGCTATGGATTATGTATAAGATGACGAGAACCTCACTTTCTTACTCAGACTGGCATTTTTCTCCAGTGAAGTGTCTTCAATCTTTTGCCAAGGCTTACTTAGACAATGAGAGGTGCAAATCGAGGGGATTTTGGTAAAAGAGGGATGGAGGCAATTGATCGAAAAGATTAATATTGCAAAATAGGAGTTCTCTGTTTTGCAGGAACGATCAGTTGGGGATGGAGGACTACATCCAGCCTCCGAGAGCAGATACGGAGTCTGAGGGAGCGTAGGTGGCTTGTAAGGGATTCCTATGTATTGTTGTTATATTATTTGGTTCATGTTGTTAGTGTAGTACTGGGATGGGTATAGATATACAAAGAAATGTGCTCTCTTTTAATTATGTATCATTGTTGGCACCAAACATGCTTATCTTGTAAAGTTTAGTATGGTCTCTATAACTATAACATTTGTAGGTAGCACAAGCGGAAACTTTTAACACGTGTCGCTCTATTAAAATTTCACAAAAAAATAATCAAAACAAAAACTTACTTGTAAAGGAAAGCAATACACGTGTCAAACAAAAACAATAAAATCGTGGCAGGCCAAATATGTGACTTCAAATTTCAAATTCCATTTGTGCGCATATCTCTATTTGTGCGCGCATGTCTCCATTTGTGCATTCAAATTTCAAATTCCAAATTTTAAATTTCAAATTTCAAATCGCCTAAATTCAAAATGCCTGCCTCTATCTTTGTCTATAAAATCCCTCCTTCTGTGGATGACCATTTGTATTGTGATACGATCATTATGTTTGAAATTTTGAACCAACAATGTATTGTGATACCATCATTTTTATATTTCAAGTTTGCAGCGGAAGGCTATTTAAGTTTACAGTAATTATCACTTTACACCTCGATACTCGGCACTCCACACATTTTGAATATCCTCTTCAAATATTTTGATTCCACAGATAAATAAATAAAATATAATTATTAATATTTTACAAATATAAAAATGTATTATAGACATATTAATGATAAATTTGAAATATAAAAGAACTTATTCTAATTTTGATACAATATTTGAAGTATTAAACACTATAATAAATGATAAACCAATCCTTTTTTATATTTTATATCTATTCCAATAATATCTTCTATAAGTACAAAAAAAATTTAATTGACACAAAAAAATTATTTCATTATTTTCTTATCTTTAATAGAAAAATTATTTCATTATTTTCTTATCTTTAATAGTTACTTTTATATAAATAATAGTAATCCTGCATAAGGAAGTGTCACATTTTTAGAATAAGAATCATTATAAACAAAAATTAAATAATTAAATTTTAAGTTCTTTAATCTTTTGGATTCTTTTTCTATTTGTATAAAATTTCAATTTTTATTACCTTTGATATTTTACTTCTATATAATTAAAGAAAAAAGCGAATTTAAAAAATACGATTTCCTATTTCTATTTCAGCTACTGCAGTTTCTGAATCTAGTCATCCTTTCTCCTATATTCATTCACTTTATTAGGTTTTAACAGAAAAAAAAATCAGAGTTAATGTGAAGTGATTAGAATTTAATGGGATTAAAACTCGATTAAAAGTCATATAAAACCAAGTCACACCTGGGCACTTCACACCTCGGCACTCTATACGTCCGGCCAGCACTTCACACCTAAAGCAGTCTATACGTCAGCACTTTATGTTTGAATACAAGTGGGAACCATGTATTATTTTGGATCATTCAAGACAACTCAATCTCTTTAGTATGTCAGAAATAACTATAAATAGTATGGTCTTCAAATATTTTGATTCTACAAATAAATAAAAAAATATAATTATTAATAGTTTATAAAAATAAAAATGTATTATAGACATATTAATGATAAATTTGAAATATAAAAGAACTTATTCTAATTTGATAGAATATTTGAAGTATTAAACAATATAATAAACCAATTCTTTTTTATATTTTATACCTATTTCAATAATATCTTCTATAAGTACAAAAAAATTTTAATTTACACAAAAAAATTATTTCATTATTTTCTTATCTCTTATAGTTACTTTTATATAAATAATAGTAATCATGCATAAGGAAGTGTTACATTTTTAGTATAAGAATCATTACAAACAAAAAATAAATAATTAAAGTTTCAATTCTTTAATCCTTTGGTTTCTTTTTTTATTTGCATAAAATTTCAATTTTTATTATCTTTGATATTTTACTTCAAGATAATTAAAATAATAGAAACGAATTTAAAAAATATGATTTCCTATTTCTAGTTTAGCTGCTGCAGTTTCTGAATCTGGCCATCCTTTCTGTTATATTCATTAACTTTAGCTTTATTAGGTTTTAACTGACAGAAAAAAAATCAGAGTTAATGTGAAGTCATTAGAATTTAATGGGATTAAAACTCAATTAAGTCATTTAAAAGCAAGCCACACCTGACACTTTATACATCGGGCAGCATTTCATACCTCGGGCACTCTATACGTCACACTTTAAGTTTAAATTCAAGGCAACTGAATCTCTGCATCCATATATTTAGAAAATGCCTAATTATCACATTCTTCCATGCCATCATAAATAGATAAATTATTTAAAAATGCTAAAAAATATATATAAAAATAAATAAACATCAAATATAAATATTAAAATATAAAATATTAATTACAATTTAAATGAAAAAAAACATAATAAATATTTCATGGTGATTTCAAACATTATATACATGAAACATATTTCTACTTTAAAAAAATCTAAATCAAATAAGTATGTCAAAAATAACTATAAGTAGTATCGCCTTCAAACATTTTGATTCTACAAATAAATAAAAAACATATCATTATTAATAGTTTATAAATATAAAATTGTAATAGACATATTAATGATAAATTTGAACTATAAAAGAACTTTCTCTAATTTGATGGAATATTTCAAGTACTATTATAAATCAATCATTTTTTATATTTTATATCCATTTCAATAATATCTTCTATAAGTACAAAATTATTTTAGTTTATACAAAAAAATTATTTCATTATTTTCTTATCTTTTATAGTTATTTTAATATAAATAATAATAATCATGCACAAGGAAGTGTCACATTTTTAGAATAAGAATCATTACGAACACAAATTAAATAATTAATTTTTAAGTTTTTTACTCTTTTGGTTTCTTTTTCTATTTTGATAAAATTTCAATTACCTTTGATATTTTACTTCTAGATAATTAAAATAAAAAAAATTAAAAAATATGATTTCCTATTTCTATTTCAGTTGTTGTAGTATCTGAATTTGGCCATCCTTTATGTTATATTTATTCACTTTATAAGGTTTTAACAGACAGAAAAAAGAAAAAATCAGACTTAACGTGAAGTCATTAGAATTTAATGGGATTAAAACTCTATTAAGTCATTTAAAACCAAGCCACACCTGGGCACTCCACAGGTAGGCACTTCACACCTACGTAGGCAGCACTTCACATCTTGGGCACTCTATACGTTGGCACTTTTAAGTTTGAATACAAGTGGGGACCACCTATTATTTTGGAGCATTCAAGACAACTGAATCCCTTCATCCATATATTTGGAAAATGCCTAATTATCATATTCTTCCATGCCATAATAAATAGATAAATTATTTTAAAATGTTAAAAAAATATAAATAAAAATAAATAAATATCAAATATAAATATTAAAATATAAAATATTAATTATAATTTAAATAACAAAAAAACATAATAAATATTTCACGGTGATTTCAAACATTATATACATGAAACGAATTTCTACTTTAAAAAACTCTAAATCAAATAAGTATGTCAAAAAGAACTATAGATAATATCGTCTTCAAATATTTTGATTCTATAAATAATTAAATAAAATATAATTATTAATAGTTTATAAATATAAAAATGTAATAGACATGTTAATGATAAATTTGAAATATAAAAGAACTTACTTTAATTTGATGAAATATTTAAAATATTAAACACTCTAATAAATTATAAATCAATCGTTTTTTATATTTTATACCCATTTCAATTATATCTTTTATAAATATAAAATTATTTTAGTTTATACAAAAAAATTATTTCATTATTTTCTTAACTTTTATAGTTATTTTTATATAAATAATAATAATCATGCATAAGGAAGTGTCACATTTTTAGAATAAGAATCATTACAAACAAAAATTAAATAATTAAATTTTAAGTTCTTTAATCTTTTGCTTTCTTTTTCTATTTCGATAAAATTTCAATTACCTTTTATATTTTACTTCTAGATAATTAAAATAAAAAAAAATGAATTTAAAAAATATGCTTATTTCTATTTCAGCTGCTGTAGTTTCTAAATTTGGCCATCCTTTCTGCTATATTCATTCAATTTATTAGGTTTTAACTGACAGAAAAAAAATCAAAGTTAATGTGAAGTCATTAGAATTTAATGGGATTAAAAATCGATTAAAAGTCAATTAAAACCAAGCCACACCTTGGTGCTTTACACGTGGGCACTTCACACTTGGGTACTCTGTACGGCGGCAGCACTTCACACCTCAAGCACTTTATACTTTGGCACTTTAAGTTTGAATACAAGTGGAGACCACCTATTATTTTGGAGCATTCAAGACAACTCAATCTCTTCTGTATGTCAAAAATAACTATCAATAGTATGGTCTTCAAATATTTTCATTCTACAAATAAACAAATAAAAAATATGATTATTAATAGTTTATAAATATAAAAATGTATTATAGACATATTAATGATAAATTTGAAATATAAAAAAGAAATTATTCCAATTTGATAGAATATTTGAAGTATTAAACATTATAATAAATGATAAACCAATCCTTTTTTATATTTTATATCTATTTCAATAATATCTTCTATAAGTACAAAAAAAAATTAATTTACACAGAAAATTATTTCATTATTTTCTTATCTTTTATTGTTACTTTTATATAAATAATAGTAATCATGCATAAGGAAGTGTCCCTATAAGAATCATTACAAACAAAAAATAAATAATTAAACTTTCAGTTCTTTAATCTTTTGGTTTCCTTTTTTATTTGGATAAAATTTCAATTTTTATTACCTTTGATATTTTACTTCTAGATAATTAACAAAAAACACATTTAAAAAATATGATTTCCTAATTCTATTTTAGCTGCTGGTGTTTCTGAATCTGGCCATCCTTTCTCTTTCTGCTGTATTCATTCACTTTATTAAAATTAATGTGTAGTCATTAGAATTTAATAATGGGATTAAAAATCAATTAAAAGTCATTTAAAACCGAGCCACACCTGGACAATTCATACCTCTGGCACTCTATAGGTGGACAACGGTTTATACCTCAAGCACTTTATACGCGGTGCTTTAAGTTTGAATACAAGTGGGGACCACCTATTATTTTGGAGCATTCAAGACAATTCAATCTCTTCAGTATGTCAAAAATAACTATCAATAGTATGGTCTTCAAATATTTTGATTCTACAAATGAATAAAAAATATATAATTATTAATAGTTTATAAATATAAAAATGTATTATAGATATATTAATGATAAATTTGAAATATAAAAAAGAACTTATTCTAATTTGATAGAATATTTGAAGTATTAAACACTATAATAAATGATAAACCAATGCTTTTTTATATTTTATATCTATTTCAATAATATAGTCTAGAAGTACAAAAAAAATTTAATTCACACAGAAAAATTATTTCATTATTTTCTTATCTTTTATAGTTATTTATATAAATAATAGTAATCATGGATAAGGAAGTGTCACATTTTTAGTATTAGAATAATTACAAACAAAAAATAAATAATTAAAGTTTCAGTTCTTTAATCTTTTGGTTTCTTTTGTATTTGCATAAAATTTCACTTTTTATTACCTTTGATATTTTACTTCTATATAATTAAAATAAAAAAATGAATTTAAAAAATATGATTTCCTATTTCTATTTTAGCTGCTGCAGTTTCTGAATCTGGCCATCCTTTCTATTATATTCGTTAACTTTGTTAAGTCTTAACTGACAGAAAAAAAAAATCAGAGTTAATGTGAAGTGATTAGAATTTAATGAAATTAAAAATTAATTAAAAGTTATTTAAAAGCAAGCCACACCTTGACACTCCACACGTAGGCACTTCATACATGGACACTCTATACGTGGGCACCACTTCACATCTCAAGCACTCTATACGTCGGCACTTTAAATTTGAATACAAGTGGGTACCACCTATTATTTTAGAGCATTCAAGACAACTCAATCTCTTCAGTATGTCAAACATAGTATGATCTTCAAATATTTTGATTCTACAAATAAATAAAAAAATATAATTATTAATAGTTTATAAATATAAAAATGTATTATAGACATTAATGATAAATTTGAAATATAAAAGAACGTATTTTAATTTGATAGAATATTTGAAGTATAATAAATGATAAACCAATCCTTTTTAAATTTTATATCTATTTCAATAATATCTTCTTTAAGTACAAAAAAATTTTAATTTACACAAAAAATTATTTCATTATTTTCTTATCTTTTATAGTTACTTTTATATAAATAATAGTAATCATGCATAAGGAAGTGTCACATTTTTAGTATAAGAATCGTTACAAACAAAAAATAAATAAATAATTTTCAGTTGTTTAATCTTTTCGTTTCTTTTTGTATTTGGATAAAATTTCAATTTGTATTACCTTTGATATTTTATTTCTAGATAATTAACAAAAAAACGAATTTAAAAATATATGATTTCCTATTTCTATTTCAGTTGCTGCAGTTTCTGAATCTGGCCATCCTTTCTGCTATATTCATTCACTTTATTAATTTTTGACTGACAGAAAAAAAATCAGAATTAATGTGAAGTTATTAAAATTTAATGAAATTAAAACTCAATTAAAAGTCATTTAAAACCAAATCACACCTGGGCACTCCACACCTCGGCACTTCACACCTTGACACTCTATAAGTGGACAACACTTCACACCTAAAGCACTCTATACATCGGCACTTTTAGTTTAAATACAAGTGGGGACTACCTATTATTGTGGAGTATTCAAGGGAATTGAATCCCTTCATCCATATATTTCGAAAATGCATAATTATCACATTAAAATGTTAAAAAAATATAAATAAAAATAAATAAACATCAAATATAAATATTAAAATATGAAGTGTTAATTACAATTTAAATGACAAAAAAATATAACAAATATCTCACAGGTGATTTCAAACATTATATAAATGAAAGCTATTTCTACTTTAAAAATATTTAAATCAAATAAGTATGTCAAAAATAACTATAAATAGTATAATTTTCAAACATTTTGATTCTACAAATAAATAAAAAAATATATAATTATTAATAGTTTGTAAATATAAAAATGTAATAGACATATTAGAGAAATTTAAAATATAAAAGAACTTACTCTAATTTGATGGAATATTTGAAGTATTAAACAGTCTAATAAATTATAAATCAATCGTTTTTTATATTTTATGTCCATATCAATAATATCTTTTATAAGTACAAAATTATTTTAGTTTATATAGAAAAATTATTTTATTATTTTCTTATCTTTTATAGTTATTTTTATATAAATAATAATAATAATCCTGCATAAGGAAGTGTCACATTTTTAGAATAAGAATCATTATAAACAAAAACTATATAATTAAATTTGAAGTTCTTTAATCTTTTGGTTTCTTTTTCTATTTCGATAAAATTTCAATTTTTATTACCTTTGATATTTTACTTCTAGATAATTAAAAAAAATCAAATTTAAAAAATATGATTTCCTATTTCTATTTCAGCTGCTGTAGTTTTTGAATCTGGCCATCCTTTCTGCTATATTCATTCACTTTATTAGGTTTTAACTGACAGTAAAAAAAAATTAGAGTTAATGTGAAGTCATTAGAATTTAATGGGAATAAAATTGGATTAAAGTTTAGGGTTTAGGGTTTAGGGTTTAGGGTTTAGGGTTTAAGGTTTTGGATTAAAGTTCATTTAAAACCAAGCCACACCTTGGCACTCTATACATCGGTCACACTTCACTTCTCAAGCACTCTATACATACATACATACATACATAGGTCAGCACTTTAAGTTTGAATACAAATGGGGACCACCTATTATTTTGGAGCACTCAAGACAACTCAATCTCTTCAGTATCTGAAAAATAACTATAAATAGTATGGTCTTAAAATATTTTGACTCTACAAATAAATAAAAAATATAATTATTAATAGTTTATAAATATAAAATTTATTATAGACATATTAATGATAAATTTGAAATATAAAAGAACTGATTCTAATTTGATAAAGTATTTGAACTATTCAACACTATAATAAATGATAAACCAATTCTTTTTTTATATTTTATATCTATTTCAATAATATCTTCTATAAGTACAAAAAAAAAAATTAATTTACAAAGAAAAATAATTTCGTTATTTTCTTATCTTTTATAGTTACTTTTATATAAATAATAGTAATCATGCGTGTCACATTTTTAGTATAAGAATCATTACAAACAAAAAATTAATAATTAAAGTTGTAATTCTTTAATCTGTTGGTTTCCTTTTTTATTTGCATAAGATTTCAATTTTTATTACCTTTGATATTTTACTTCTAGATAATTAAATTAAACAAAACTAATTTAAAAAATATGATTTCCTATTTCTATTTCAGTTGTTGTAGTTTCTGAATCTGGTCACCCTTTCGACTATATTCATTAACTTTATTGCGTTTTTACTGACAAAAAAAACCAGAGTTAATGTGAAGTTATTCGAATTTAATAAGATTAAAACTCAATTAAAAGTCATTTAAAACCAAGTCAAACCTCAGCACTCCACACACATCCGCACTTCACACCTCGGAAGGCATTCTATATGTTGACCCTTAACACCTCCATTCTATACGTCGACACTTTAAGTTTGAATACAAGTGGAGACCACCTCTTTTTTTGGAGCATTCAAAAGAAATGAATCTCTTCAACCATATATTTGAAAAATGAGTAATTTTCACATTCTTCCATGCCATAACAAATAGATAAATTATTTCAAAATGTTAAAAAAATATAAATAAAAATAAATAAACATCAAATATAAATATTAAAATATAAAGTATTAATTACAATTTAAATGACAAAAAAACATAATAAATATCTCACGGTGATTTCAAACATTATATACATGAAAGCTATTTCTACTTTAAAAAAATCTAAATCAAATAAGTATGTCAAAAATAATTATAAATAGTATCGTTTTCAAACATTTTGATTCTACAAATAAATAAATAAAATATAATTATTAATAGTTTCTGAATATAAAAATGTAATAGACATGTTCATGAGAAATTTAAAATATAAAAGAACTTACTCTAATTTGATGGAATATTTAAAGTATTAAACACTCTAATAAATGATAAATCAATCCTTTTTTATATTTTATATCCATTTCAATAATATCTTCTATAAGTACAAAATTATTTTAATTTATACAGAAAAAATATATCATTATTTTCTTATCTCTTATAGTTATTTTTTTAATAATAATAATAATCATGCATAAGGAAGTGTCACATTTTAAGAATAAGAATCATTACAAACAAAAAATAAATAATTAAAGTTTCAGTTCTTTAATCTTTTGGTTTCTTTTTCTATTTCAATAAAATTTCAATTTTTATTATCTTTGATATTTTATTCTAGATAACTGAAATAAAAAAGAATGAATTTAAAAAATATGATTTCCTATTTCTATTTCAGCTATTACAGTTTCTGAATCTGGCGATCCTTTCTACTATATTCATTCATTTTATTCTGTTTTAACTGACAGAAAAAAATCAGAGTTAATGTGAAGTCATTAGAATTTAATGGGATTAAAACTCAATTAAAAGTGATTTAAAACCAAGCAACACCTCCACACTCCACACCTCGGCAAACACTCTATAGGTCGGCACTTCACACCTCTACTTCACACCTCTACTCTATACGTGGACACTTTAAGTTTGAATACAAGTGGGGACTACCTTTTATTTTGAAACATTCAAGACAGCTGAATCTCTTCATCCATATATTTGGAAAATGTGTAATTATCACATTCTTCCATGCCATAATAAATAGATAAATATTTTAAAATGTTAAAAAAATATAAATAAAAGTAAATAAACATCAAATATAAATATTAAAATATAAAGTATTAATTACAATTTAAATGACAAAAAAGCATAATAAATATCTCATGGTGATTTCAAACATTATATACATGAAAGCTATTTTTACTTTAAAAAAATCTAAATCAAATAAGTATGTCAAAAATAACTATAAATACTATCGTCTTCAAACATTTTGATTCTACAAATAAATAAATAAAATATAATTATTAATAGTTTATAAATATAAAAATGTAATAGACATATTCATGATGAAATATAAAAAGAACTTACTTTAATTTGATGGAATATTTGAAGTATTAAACACTCTAATAAATGATTAATCAATCCTTTTTTTTATATATTTCAGTAATATCTTCTATAAATACAAAATTATTTTAATTTATACAGGAAAATTATTTCATTATTGGGATGCTGTAGTTTCTGAATTTCTGAATCTGAATCTGTCCACCCTTTATGCTATATTCATTCACTTTATTAGGTTTTAACTGACAGAAAAAAAAAATCAATATTAACTAAGGATATTAGAATTTAATGGGATTAAAACTCAATCAAAAGTGATTTAAAATGGTGTTAATAAAAAAGAATAGACATTATCAGTACATGAAAGAAAATATACAGAACAACACAGTGCAAGCACCTCAGCACTCCAAGCGACACCCCGGCCTCGGCAGTCCAAGCTACATCTCGACACTCCAAGCCACACCTCGACACTTCAAGCTACACCTTGGCCCTCCAAGCTACACCTCGGTCCTGCCAATATCAAGTTTCTATACATGTATAGGCCACACTTGCATCTGCCTTGTTTAAGTGTTGTATCAATATCAAGTTTCCATATAAATGTGGGTCCAATTTTCATTTATCAATTATCAATATTATTACTAATATTATTATTACTATTATTATTATTATTATTGTTATTATTAATTTATATAATTAATAATATTAATAATTTTTTATTTAATTTTATTCTTATAATTTTATTTTTGTTATTATTATATTATAATTAATATTATTACTATTATTATTAATATGATTAATAATATTATTATTATTATTGTAATTATTATGAATAACATTAATATTAATATTATATTATTAATATTATTATTAATATTACTTTTGATATTATATTTGTTATTATTATTATTATTTTAGAATTATTATTAATAATATTATTGTAATTGATATTAATATTATCATTAGTATTAATAATAATATTATTATTACTTTAGTGATATTAATATTATACTTACTAATATGCATAATAATAATAACAATAGTAATAATAATAATAATAACAATAATAATCGATGTAATATCCATTCGCCAAACCACTATTCATTGAAACGCCCCACATTTTAATCGGTTGTGTCTCACAGTCAATGTAAAATGTGACCTTTATTTCATCGGTTTCCCCATCAACTGATGGAATATGTGCAGTGTCAAATTTTTAATTTCTTTTTGTTTTAGGTTAGGCAAATCATTTTCTACATCGATTGCAAAGACAACCGATGTAGAATGTTGCTTATTACATCGGTTCACGTACAACCAATATAATATGTGTTTATAAAATTTCAAAAATAAAACCACGTTTCTCTTTACACCGGTTTTGTTTTAATCACCATGGTATGTTGTCTTTCAAAGGGGTTTTTTCTATTAGTGATAACTGAAAGGTCATGCTTTAGGGAAAGGGTTCCTTACGTTTCTTTTTCAATTGATTGTTTCAATCGATTGAAACACTGAAATAATCAATTAAATTTCCTCACAGTACAGTTCAACACAAAATTAGCTAATTAAATCCAACATTCCATCCATTTAAATATACTTGTCAAAAGCAATCCTCAACACAGTAATCAATTAAAGATAAAAAATAGTGAATGTAAAATCTTGAACAATCTTAACTAAAAAAATAATCAATAGAATCACAGATATAATCAATCAATCTTATATTATTATAGGCAAATCGCAATCAATTAGTTTGTTGAATCAATCAATTATAGTTTTTGAATAGATCACAAACATAGTAAACACAATTTATTAAATCTCAAAAGCAGTCAATTGATTAATCAAGAATGAATCTTTACAGAAAAATCCAATCAATATGACCACTAAATTAACCGTACTAAACAAAAGTGAATTAACCAATTAGAGTCCAAAAAAGTTAATCAATTGAATATGGAGCATAATCAATACAAAATTATGCAACAGTAAGGAAAATTATGCATTTTTAGTTTATGAATCAAGACAAAGATAATAGACATAAAAACACTTAAGATCTATACTTGTTCACTCTTCCTAAAGAGCTACATTCAGTCTCTTTGCCAACAACTAAAGAAATTCCACTAAAGAACATGAAGGTTTCCTCCAACAAATTATCCAAATCATTACGCATACTAAATTTCTCTCGTTCATCATCACATATCTTCTTTGAAGAGCCACATTCTCCATGAAAAACCCACCTTGTATAGTTTCTATCAAGTTCAACGCACAATAAATGCTCATGCACTTTCTTTCAGTTACCCCAATAATGATTGTTACACTCCTTACAAGGGCACAAAACCTCATCTTCTTGAGCAGTATTTTCAAATGCAAAATTTAAAAAAAAAAATTCCAATCCATTCAAATACCTAGTTGATGATCTAGGTGCTACCATCCAATTCTTGTCCATGATTGTGTTGTCTTTGAGATAAAAACAAACTACCTAATAAAAAATGAAAAATTATATTGTTAATAATGATTGTTAGCTAAGCATACCAATACATCAACCGATAATACTTTACAAACAAAGCAATATTCTGAATACCAAGCTTGATTTACATTTACATACCACTATATATTTACATGTCAATGTCAAGAAAGCTTTTTTAACAATAGGTACGAGAGATGAATGAAGAAACTTATATGACAATCTTCAGCATTACAGCCATAACATATCTCCTCTTTTCTATATATATTTACATATGGAAAATGTTACTTTGACACTCGTTTTTCTCTTACCTCCATTTGACACTCCGACGTGGCATTGTCATCCCGCGTGGCAAAGAAAGAGAAAGCCAACTTCTTTTCTGCTTACGTGGTTCATGTTTGTCTTTTTGCAAAGGGTTGCTTTTGTCATTTCCCATCTGAAAATGCAGGATAATTTGAGAGGGAAAAGCAGATCTCATTTTCTCATTGCACTCATTAACCCCGCATCCTCTGAAGGAGAGAGAACAGACGAAACAACAAGATTCGCGTTCCTTCTGCCCACAGATTCGCCTTCATTTTTCCGGCCGCAAGACCACTGTCATTGTGGTGTTTCCTACCGTGTTGTGTACCCTAAACTGTGTATGTTCTCTCATCCGTTGTTGGTATGAAACATTGTTGGTGGTTTTTGTATGAGTGCTTCGTTCATGTTTAATAATCGTTTCGTCGTGTGCTTTTTATGGTTACTGGTG
>Ga0209489_105453_pt1 | contig 22024 bp, 9 predicted proteins | sample SiratrowhiteBW_FD_187527 | JGI IMG/M metagenome (GOLD analysis project Ga0209489, IMG submission 187527) | Root nodule microbial communities of legume samples collected from California, USA - Siratro white BW (SPAdes) (version 2) | ecosystem: Host-associated > Plants > Roots > Nodule | place: USA...
ATATATATATACATATATATATATATATATATATATATATATATATATATATATATATATATATATATATATATATATCTCTAAAAATCAACGAGGACCAAAGCACTAAACTTTGTTCAAAGTCTCTAGCTACGCCATTGAAAAGTTCTACCACCCCAATAATCAAATCTTCTTATGTAATTGCAGAAACAACTTTCCAAGAACACATTTGACAAATATAGATTTTACATCATTTTCATTTCAAAAGTCTCTTAGTTTCGACATTCCTCTGAATAATCAAGATATCAAACCAAACTTTTTTCGCGTGTGAACCTTCTGCCATGAAATTAATATATACGTGACGCCAGTTCGTGTCTCTTCCAAAAACACCACCAAAAGTGCTTTGACACAAAGGGAATCTTGCGTATCCAAGCTTGAGTTTGCGCATTAAAAAAAAATAAAAAAGTTGAGTAATTTAAAAAAAAAATCATAATATTTTAAAAGTTTAAGTTGATGATAATATCATTTTTTTACATGAGTTTTTATTATTATTTGATTGTATTTTTTTCTTTCGATTTTTCTAATAAATGATTTCTGATAATCATCGGCTCAAATGATTATCTTATTTATCAAAAGTTTTTCTGAGATTAGTTTTAAACCAACGTATCTTATTTAAGGATGTAAATAACAATATAAGTAAAAACTGTACAAATTCAATATTTTAAAATTTTAAATTAAAGATGATATTATTCTTTTATATAAGTTTCCTCAGTTGTTATTCTTATTTCATCTATTCGATACTTCTCCCTCGATTTCCCAATGGGACAATTCACAGCTATTAGAGAAACGTGTTATACTACGATATATTAAATTGATAACAAGGAAATTGATTAATGGTTCCAAAAAGAAAAGAGTGCGAAGATATTTTTCTGAGGTTTTGTCTAATTATGTTTGTCGTAAAATAAAGTGACCAAGTGATGTGATATATTATCATGGTACTGTAACTTTCTTGGGCAATAGTGACGTGTTTCTGAACATGGCCAGAACCTTCACCACCACCATTGTGGTTGAGTTGAAAGTCTCATTTGACATGAGATGCATTTTGTTGACCAACTACTCATTTATTTGTTACATAATTAATACGCATATCTTAGTGCTAAACGTTGGTTGGGACCATTTCTGGTACGAATAAAGTAACAACTTGCATTCATTTTAAACCAATAGCTATAGCAAATGATGCAATATAAAATTAATTGTATGTGCTGGAACAAGATTAGAATAATTTACTTGTGCATAAAATTTAGAATAATTATTTTGTATTAAGAAAAATTTGGAATTTTTTTTTCAACAAGAATGTTTTTGGACATTCTTAATAACCCCTTGTTTGTTTTAATCTATCCTTGTTTTTTTAAACCACTTTTTAGTATTTAAAAGAACCCATTAATAACTTAAAACAACCTCTATCACCACTGTATAATTTCATTATAAATAAAAAATGTAATTTTTATTTTTTAAATATCTGCTTATTATTTATTATAATATAACTATATAAACAAGTATTTATTTTTAGAAAATGATATTTTGACATCGTTTTTAAATATACTCCTGTTTAACACATGATGTGGCAAAAAAATAATATTTTAATGAGTTATTGGACTAATATAATTATGAAGCTTTTTTGAAATGTATGACAGTTATGTTCATGGAGTTTTTTTGATTTATATGTGGTTTGCTAATAAATACTTTTGAACTTGTCAAAGTAGAAGTATTTCTAAAAAACTATAAGACTTTTTTAAAATATATGACAGTTGCCTCCAAGTAGTTTCTTGTATTGACATGTGGTTTGCTTAGAAAGACTTTTAAACTCATGTTACAAATATAAAAAGTAGAAACTCCATGCGTTCATATTGCTCTAGTTTTAAAAAAAAAATATAGTCTAGGTGGTTTCATTTGTTTTGACATATGATTTGTTGATAAGTACTTTTGAATTAACATATATAAAAAACAAAAATCTCGTATGTCCATATTTCTTCTCATTTTAAAAAAAATACAGTTATAATGTTATGAAAAGTAAGAGCGTAGTCTATTTTAATATGTGATTTCACTGATAAGTAATTTTAAAACCTAAAAATAGAAAACGAAAATCAAATATAAATGTAACATGTAAGTGAATAAAAATTATTATTTTTTCATGTATTAGTATCAAATGGAAGAATTTCAAACTACCATAATCATTTATCTTCTGTATTAATTACAGCGGTTAAGCAAACTAGTTGTAAAATCATTTTACATCTAGTTAATTTTATGTATTATAAATTTTAGTTATATGGACAAACATTGTTTAATTGTGTCCATTACTGCGGCTAATTATATTAGTGGTAAAATGAATTGGTGTATACATATTATGTGGTAGTATTTTAATAGTATGACAGGTTGGCAGCCATTTTTGTTGGTCAAACTCGCCCTTGAAAATAAACAGGGTTGAGTTCACCACCAACTTGCTGCTTAAACAACGCTGATAAATATTGCCGTCAAAAAAACAATACTGAAAATTCTTGGCCAACCTAGGTGGCTACTTCAACATTTAAGACGGTCACACAAAAGTCTCCAAAATAATGCATGTTATGGTGCACTCATATTATTCCACCCACGTTTCTACATGGTTAAATTGAGCCATATTTGGCATGCTAATTGGATTGACCATATATGTTTTGAAAGTGATTCATGTCCCTCACTGCATTATTAAATTAAAAGCCAAAGGTTTGTTTTATATTCATGCACAATGGCTGCAAAATGAAAATATATTATATGTTGAAATTAGTCAAAAAAGTAATGTTGAATTGCTATCATACCCCATCATCCTTCATTTGTATTGTTCCACACCACTATATATACATCCAAATGTTTGAGAGAAAGTGCAGCACACACAAGGTGGAGGAGAGAATACAACACAACACAACACAAACCAAGTGCAAAACAGAAACTAAATACTAGGTTTCTTGGTCTGTGAAAATGGCTGAAGCTAAGGAAATATGGTCAGCACCAATAACCCCTAGAACAGCTTCTGTGATGGGAACACCTGTTGTGGCATCTCCACCTGTGTCATGTCCACCCTCTCAGCTTCACTCACCATCTCTAACTAGGTCACCCCTTCTGCACTCAGAGAATGGAGATGCACCACGTCCTAATAAGAGTAAGACTCCTAAGACACCGAGAACCCCTAGAACCCCACTTAGGCTCTCTAACTTAACTCCAAGGTTTATCACCCCTTTGGGAAGCCCTGTGAGAAAAGCTCTTAGATTCACCAAGCTTGATCCTCAGGATGCTTGGCTTCCAATCACTGAGTCTAGAAATGGTAACAAGTACTATGCTGCTTTTCATACCCTTTCTTCTGGGATTGGAACTCAGGCTCTTGTTCTCCCTGTTGCCTTAACTGTTCTTGGTTGGTAAGTCTCCAATATAATTTTAATTCTTTGATATTCCAATGATAACACACATGCTACCTGTGGTTTCTTTTATTCATGCTACCTGTGGTTTCTTTTATTCACTTTCTTTGTTGGTGTTAGTAATTTTTTCTGTGTTGCTTCTTGTTTAACGTGTGTTTTTGTTTTCAGAATGAAAAACATCAGTCATTTTTGTCTGCAAAAACTCAATTATTTGACTGAAAATTATGAAAAGTATCTGTGTCGAATTGAAAAGTTTACTCAAATTTTACATTAAATATTTTTCAAGGTAAAAACATGTGAACATAAATTGTTTCACTTCATCAAAAACAATTTTGTAAACGTTCATTTAGAGATATTTAAATTTCAAGTAGAAGAACTAAAAACTATCTGCAATCCCAAAATGATAAAATTTTCCTTCTTCACTTAATATATTAGAATATCTAATGTGTCAAATTACAGTTACAATACTTGGTAGGTAAAAGTATAGCTGGAATTATTATTAAAAAAACAATAATAATAACAACTTGTCAACTTGTACTATATAAAATGACAACATTCTATTATAATAGTAAACGATGCACGTTCCATGTAGTCTTCTGGGATGTTTCTCTTCTTGTTTTGTGTCATTATTCAATGTTTCTTTCTGTGCTCAATTATTTGATTTCAAATAAAATGCAAAAGTGATGTGTTTTATGGCCCCACTGTGATTTGTTTAAAAGCAATTGTATTATTTTGAAGTAACATGTTTTTGGTGTTTGTAGGACATGGGGAATCATAAGTTTGACTCTGGCTTTCATATGGCAACTCTACACCTTATGGCTTCTGGTCAATCTTCACGAGTCAGTGGAGCAGGGTGTACGCTACTGTCGATACCTTCAACTTTGTGGTGCTACCTTTGGTACGATTTCAACATTTGTTTACTATAAGTTATTTTTTAACTTCATATTATTATTCTAACTTCAATAACGTTTTTAACCAAAAAAAATAACTAAATTTAAGAAGTGTGTACATATAAAGAAAAAAAAAACTATAAATTATGTGATACTGTGAAGTTGTTAATTTGGTGGGATGATGTGTTGTTGCAGGAGAGAAACTTGGGAAATTGCTAGCCCTGTTCCCAATATTGTACCTTTCAGCTGGAACATGCACCACACTGATCATCATAGGAGGATCAACTGCAAGGACATTTTATCAAGTGGTGTGTGGTGATTCATGCACTGCCAAACCAATGACCACTGTGGAATGGTACTTGGTGTTTACCTGTGCAGCTGTGGTGCTATCTCAGTTGCCAAACTTGAACTCCATTGCTGGGATATCACTCATTGGAGCTGTCACTGCTGTAGGGTACTGTACCTCCATTTGGATTACCTCAGTATCACAGGGTGCCCTAGATGGTGTGAACTATGATCCTATAAGGGGTGGAAGCAGTGTTGAAAACGCCTTTGGTGTCCTTAATGCATTAGGTATAATTGCCTTTGCTTTCCGGGGCCACAATCTCATCCTTGAAATTCAGGTAAGGGAACATCATATGTTGAATTTTATACTTTTTTATATTCCTCTCACCTACTTGAATTTAATGAAACCATAAGAGCAAAGAACAGAATAAGTTGTAGTTGTCACTAGTCATAGAGTTACATAAGCAGAAAGAATTTGAGGTTTATTTACCTTTTATCTCTTGACTTGGTAGAATGAAATATGTACATTGCTTAGTTGACATTAGAGCTGCTTTCAAAGTAGAGATCAAAGTTGTTGAAATACTTGTATAGAACTGGTCAAACATACATTAATTATTGAAGTTAGCTGAGGACTTTGTTTTCTGTACTAATTAATAAATAGTCTACAATGATGTTCCAACATGGAAGAAAGTCATGGAATCAAGATAAGCATTGCGTGTATAACCAATCTCATTAAAAAGAAAAGATAACAGTTAGTTGAGTTGATGACTTCATTGTTTAATGATATGAAAGTGGCTTTCATTGCCACTACCAGCCAAATCTCAATTATTTATTTTTCAATGAATTCAGCTAAGGTTAAGAAAGTCACCATCACTATAGTTAGGTAGGTGGATTTTTTTTTTTTGGTTGGAAACATTAACTAATCAAATAAATAAAAATCATTTCTTGTTAGAAATGCAGCATCATCTTGATTATTAAAAGTATTCTATTTTTGTTGCAGTCCACCATGCCTTCAAGTGAGAAGCACCCTTCACATGTGCCAATGTGGAAAGGGGTGAAGGTTTCTTATGCACTCATTGCAGCATGCTTGTTTCCCTTAACCATTGGTGGCTACTGGGCTTATGGCCAATTGGTAAGTATTCATCTTATCTTATTATTTTATATGAACTAAAATTGAACATATTTTTTGGAATACTACCATATAGTATAATATATTCTAATGTGTTAAATGTTATAAAAATTTACAGATTCCATCAAATGGAGGAATGCTGACAGCTCTATACCAATTCCACTCCCATGATGTGTCAAGATTTGTGCTAGGATTGACAAGTTTTTTTGTGGTGGTGAATGCTTTGTGCTCGTTTCAAATCTATGGCATGCCAGCATTTGATGACATGGAGTCACAATACACTACAAGGATGAAGAAGCCATGTCCATGGTGGCTACGTTCATTGATTCGTGTGTTCTTTGGGTTTATGTGCTTCTTCATAGGAGTGGCTGTTCCATTTTTGTCTCAGTTGGCAGGGTTAATTGGAGGAGTGGCATTGCCTGTGACATTCGCGTACCCTTGTTTTATGTGGCTAAAGACAAAGAAGCCAAAGAAGTATAGTGCGATGTGGGGCCTGAATTGGTTCTTGGGGACATTGGGGGTGTGTTTGAGTGTGGTGTTGGTTGCAGCTAGTTTATATGTTGTCATTGATACTGGTGTTAATGTGAGCTTTTTCAATCCTCAGTAGTGAAAACATAAAGGGGAAAGAAAAAGTACTAGGAAATTATGTAAGAGAATTGTGTCTTTTCTTTCTTTCTTTTTTCTTTGTTTTCTTTCTTTTTTGATAAATTCAAATTTGTACCCCACTTTGTGGTAATGGGCTGATTTGTCCTAATAATGATATTTGTATAAATATCATTAACTACATAAGGGGAGGGGAAGGTAAATTAAGGTTGTATAAATTTCTTGTTTGGAAATTGAAAAATACTTAAATAGAGGTTGAAAGCCTGGAGTTCTTTTTTTTTTTTTTTTTACTTTTAGAAATTAATGTGGTCATCACCTTATATATTTTTAAGGACTCAAACATTTTTTACCATAAAAATTGACAGTATAAAAATTATTTATATTTTTCAATATTATGCAATGCTTCTGTTACATTAAATGAAAAGATATGCATTACATAGTTTAATAGTGTATTTATTATTTGTTGATATGAAATGTATATTGAATATAATAAAATTGTGTTTTTAATGGAAATATAATATACGCAATGATATTGTTAAGCTATACTCCCGCAAGGCATAAAAGAAGAAAATTTAACCACTACATGCATTATTATATTTAATAATAAAAAGATTGTATTCATAAGAATTTTGATATTTAAAAGTTAGGATATAAATCAAACCCGGATGGGAACGGGTCTGCAAAATACATATAACAATAATTAATTTTGTTACATGTTCCGTTATATTTAATATAGTTTCACATCATTTAGAAGTCGATACTAAAAATAATTTAAATATATTTTTCTTCCTTAATCCTTTAAGACGTATTTTAAAGACAAAATCATGAAAGAACAATCGAATTCTAAAGCAAACAATATCTCAAATATAAGTGATTGATCCTAACGATCTCATCTAAACCAATAGTAAAAAGTATAAAAATTTAAATAAATCTAATCCTTTTTAAAAAAAATATTTTTATTTCATAAACATTAATAAAGAATATAAATCTATAAACTCAAATTATAAACAATTATTTAATTGTTAATATTTTCTTTATTCTGATTTTATTTTGATGAATGGACTATAAATAAATTTAACAGACATGTATGAGTTAGATATCATAATATTTTTATTTACTTAGGTTAACGAATATTTAATTAAAATTTACATATAGAGTTTGATGAGTTCCTTCATCAAAATTTGTGCCCAGTTTGATTTGAATCTTTTATGACAGGGAGATCTAATGATTGGAAGGTGAAAGAACTTGTGAATTAGACATTGTCTTTCATACTTTATAAATAGAGTTGGATCCTTATTAGTTGAACCACTTGTGTTTTTTAACACATTCGAGATTCAAGGTGTAAATAATATTCTCACAACTGAGGTTAGTCATGTATTTTTTGTTAAGCTTTTCAAAGTCTTCAGGTGGGTACTCTTTAGGAGATTCTAGTGAGTTAGTAGCTATTCTTCAGGTGGGTACTCTTTAGGAGATTCTAATGAGTTAGTAGCTATTGTAGAGAGAGTTTGGCCTCTGGTGTTGGCGAATGTCAGGTAGATGCACTTGGTAGGATTGAGATCTTAGTAAGTGATTTAACTAAAAATGTTTTCCCTCTTTGATCGGTTATGAGTAGGTAAATACCAAGGTCACCCAATACTTCTCTAAATATTGTTGGTCACAATGGATGTCAAAGAGGACGACATAATAGCTTTTATGCAATGTATCACCATCAACAATGAATGTCATGGCTGAAAGGTAACAAATCTAAGTCCTTTTGTATGTATAGTTGTTTGCTCTCAGATGTCCATGTCCAACTACCCTTCAACAAGTTTATCATAAGTGTTCTATGCACCCTAAATGTGGCTCCAACCCATTTACACCCAAACTCAAGGCCTTACTGTAAGCCTTATGACTTATATGCGAGATGTTAGAGTTGTGTCCTACCCTAAGTGTTTTACACTATTATATTTCTCAGTCCGGATCGACTGGTTATCTCTAGTAGGACAACCCAGTGCATGCTTGTTTGCGTTCTATACCTTACCCTATAAAAATTTTAAGAATGGTTTTTTCAAAGTCATAGTTGAGCCCCCGATTAAAACACTTATTTGATGGGGACAAGTCGAAATTCCGATTTTACTAGACTTAGAATCCCGTCCAATATCAATCCTAGGCGAGGTCAGCAATGACTGAGGAGGATAAACAAATCTTTACAGCCTTAGATATTTTTCTGAGGAAGCTACCCGCTTGGAAGATACTCTTGATTCATATTTCTCCTCAACTATGAATGAATTTGAATGATATGTTTCGTCTTTTATTTTTGGTGTCTTTTCAGTCAATGTTAACTTTGTTGAATGTTTCTTTGGTTTCTAGGAATAATAGTTTAAAACACTCTCAATTTCATGCAAGTGCTGAAGTGTCTTCGGTTGAAAAAGAATTGCCAACTAAGAAGGTCTCGTATGCGTCAACCCTACTACTCTGTAAGGGACTCCCATGTCTATACTTTATAGTTGATCTCGCCCTTCCTCCTCCAATGGATAAGAAGCACAAAAGGAAGGAGAGATTGAAGAAGCACTTCTCGTCAAGGAGGTCGCCAAAAAGTCCTAGCCTTCTACATTCAAATAACATAGGATCCCTTCTTGGCGGAGACTCGACATTTATGTCGAGAAAGGGGTGATCTCCTTGGCTTCATTGTAGGAACTCGTGGTGGCATGCCTTGAGATGCAAATTCAGGTACTTGCCTTCACCCGAGTGCTTGGTGTTCAGATTTCCAAGGCTTCAGAGGTGCAAAAACTAAGAGTTGGTTGAGTCCACCAACTTGCTCAAAGCTGCTTTGGAGGCGAAGGCCTCCCTACATGAACTGCTGAAGAAATCAAAGGTTGATCAAGGAGGCACTAACAAGTGAAAAGACCTCTTGGAGGATGAGGTGCCTCATCTTGGTCGTCAGACTCTTTAAATCTGACTCGGATTGGTATAAACAAGTGGTCCTATCATTAAATTTCACCTCTATTTCTAGTTTTGACTTAGAGCTCTTCAATATGTGATATTGAGCTTTGGGGGCTAGTAGACAAGATGGACAAGTGCATCTCCGTCCGACATAGCACAAGAGAAGTCAAGAACGTCTCGACCAAAAAAAAAGGTAAAATTTTCTTTTGAAAAACATAGAACACTCAAGATCAAACTTATTAGGTAAGTATATTTGATCAAGATCACACATATGTTAAGATGGTGTTGAGATACTGTATCAAATATCTGTAAGAAATCTATAATGATAATTAAAATCATGACTAACATTAATTAAATATCCTAATGTAATATCAAAATTAATTAAAAAAATTGTGAAAATTCATATCTACTATAAACAATATTCTTACTCGTCTTTATAAATAATATAACACCAAGTGATGAATATAAATTTTAAAATCAAATACGAGACAAACAATACCGACATATAATTTTTTAAAAATAACACAACTAACTAAAACATATCTCCAGTATCCATTAAAAAATATCACATTAGTTAATATTTTTACATTAAAATAGGATTGCAGTTAGTTATTTGTGCTACCAAAATTATATTATTATATTACCTTATTCTATTTTATCATAAAAAATATAATATAGTGTATATATGGTGAAAGAAAAAAATGATTTAAGGATAATAAGTTATTATATTTATACCTTTTCACTAGCTTACTTCTACTACCGTTAATATTATCACTATTTTTGTTATTCGTCTTATTATCGTTATAGTTATGCATAACTCTCGTTTATATTATCTTTGTCAAGACTTTTATCACTCAATATGCTTTCATTACTTTTGTACTATCTTACTCATTATCCCATTATTATCATTATTATAAACGCTACTTTCATTATATTTATTACGAGTGCTACCTTTACCTATTAATATCCAATACTTATCATTAAATACAACAAGCATACAATAAAAACCATATTTTATTCCTATCTTATCATATTTTTATCCCCTCATAAATGGTATATCATATCTTGTTATCAAACTAGTCCTTACAAAATTCGACGTGTATGAACACGTATCAGATACTACTGGCCGCCATCATCGCTTTAGAAGTTAGAACGCGGACCAACTGTGACGTTGCCCCTTTGAAGTCACCTCTTTTCTTTGAAATGCAGTAGCCTATTTTTCAAAATTTCCTAATAAACCGTTCGCTGCCTTTGACCGTGCCACTGCACTACCATGGCTGCTTGACATGACATAAGGTTTTATACCAGTTCATATTAAGCCCCGGTTCTACGACTGACATCAGAACCAATACTCTATGATTCTATTTTTTTTTTAGCGTGAAAATTATAAGTTTATTAATTTATCAAACTTTTTTTTTATGTAAGAAAGCAATAAATGAGTTATTCAGACCTTGGGAGTGTTTTCAGCTTCTGTGTACGATCGGAAAGAAAAGTCATGACAAGCAGATTTCACAATAATAAAACAAAAAAAGTAAAATATTGTTATCATATAACTGACAATATTTAACACAGAGTCTTGTGTGTATCAAGAATATAATAAAATTTAAGTAAAATAAAAAAAATACTTTTATTAAGTGAAATTTTAATCATCGTGTAGCTCTGTTTACTCAGGTAAACAGACCAAAGACAATAAACACAAAAAGGCCAGGTAGGTAACTATTTTCTCTACTTTAACCTGTATAGTTTTCTTTTCAAGGCAATATTAACATATTATAAACTATGTTCCAGGCCAGCAAAATCTAAATTAAACTATCATATAATATTAACTATTGTAGTGAGTCGTACACAATATTATCAACATTTCTTAAATAGGGTTGTTAAAAAACTAAATCAAACAGAACTCTTTCTATATAAAAAAATTAACTAAACTGTTTAAGAACCAATATGAACCAAACTATAAAATTTATTTATTCTTTAAAAGGGGTAATAAGATTCTCTTCCTTCCAATATTAATGCCAAAAATATTGATTGAATTCAGAACAGTCTAATTCAGCTCAAGACAGAGTTCAGTTTGAATTTAACAAAACAATTCATCAAACTAATAAATAGTTTAATTTTAAACTTTTTAATTCAATTTGTTCAGACGAACTTGTTTTATAATTTAGTTCTCGAACAATTCAGTCCAATTTAATTCGGAAATGAAATAGTAACCCGATATATTCCAATACACACTCCTCAAGAGTGTTAAAGACTTTGTTTTGACATAGGCCATGACAATCTCACGAGTATTTTATACCTCCTAATATAATGAAAGCAATTGTGCAACATGCTGCCACTTCTAGCAACCATGGATGAGGCTAGATAAGGTCAAAACTAAGTGTATGGGGGTAAAAATAAGAGAACTAAGAAGAGTATTAAACACGTGTTAAGCCAAAGCCCACCATGAAATGGAGGATACCGCACCCCCTGTGCAAGCAACTAAGGTGAATACTGTATTTTCTATGGTGTTCCACGGCGACAGCAATAGTCAGTTTGATAATAGCTAGGTATCCAGGTCTACAAACTAACAAGTAAAGACAAAACAACACACTACCACTGCAACTGTACATCAAACTTGGAACTCTACCTCCAAAAATTAGGCAAAGAATGAATAGTAGAAGATAAATCATAAAGCAAACTGCCTAATGATAACATCTATCCGTCTAAGCAAACGGACGCATATCGACATACTTCTGAGATTTCACAAATAAACTGTTGGACGAAAAGACTTCTACTTATACAAAAAACCATCAGCAACATCGACACGTTAAAACATCCAAGCATGTGTACGGCCTTGATTTTTCCTCTATCTCTTGAGGGGTAGGCAATGCTTCGAATCTATATATGGCGCTCCTTGCACAGCAGAAGTAGTATAAATTTCTTAGAACTCCTCCACTGAATGGATGCACTCTTTCCGGAATTCCCCTGAAGATTAATTGGATGCGTTTATCATAGATATCCCCAAAACATAGTTGGCAAGTGAAAAAGATTCCCAAAATCAGAGTTCAACCATATGGCACCAACGTATATATGTTGCTGATGCTGATAAAAACTAACACAGACACACACGTATATATGATGCTGATATGTTGAATCCAAAAAAAGAATCAAATTCTAGCAAAATGTTTTATTTATTAATTTAAGGTAAAATATGAAATCCTACAAAAACATCAGAAAGCTAAGTTATCTAACCTTAGATAGTGAATCCGTCTTCTCCTTACAAGTTCAAAGGTAGTCTGATTTGTTAAAATAAGATAACTGCAGAAAAGACAAAACAGTTGTCATTGTAAAACAGAATACTTGACTATACATTCAACATAATGGAGAGAAAGGGTCAGAGTGTAAAAGAGGAAGAACAAGTTCAAGATTTCATTTTACAAGTGGTTATATTGGCAAAACAGCTGCTAAGATTATATTATATGCGAAATGAAAATAGTAGCAAACTCGCCGAATACAAACCACTAAGAAATTCCAATATTCATCCTTTATTAAACTAAACATCATAAATTGGGTTCTAATATCAGGAGTATTAGATTTAAGTTTAACTCCTCCTTAAAGCAAATATTTTGTCATAATGACATCTCTAGTTAGTCTTTGTTTGACAAAAGATATGGCTTCTCAACTCCTACTTTTTGTAGCATCAAGGTGATGGAATGAAAAGATACAAGGATATAAAACTAAAGTTACCTATGAAATAGCAGTAGGAGGAGAAGAAAGATGAGACAAACTGACAGAGTGATCAAGAGTAGTATCAATATTGCATCCCGCCACCTGAGAGCAAAAAAAGTAACGATCTAATGTCAAAGTACAGAAATAAAGAAAGAAAGGGCATTGGATTCTTTCCCTTTTGTTTATGGAAGACCTCAAGATAAATTTAAAATGTAAAATTGAACAATTAGCCTTACCTTTATGTCAAGAGTCACCTAATCCTAGAGAGGGTAGGGTGACCTTTGGCGTAAAAGTATAATTATTGGCATACACAAGGTAGTAAACCCCCCACCCCCACCCAAATATTCTTGTGCGTAACTTTCTCCAATAGAGAATTTTTCAAATGAAGAAGATTTTACAAAACTGGGAGTTTCAATAATCAAGATATCATACCAAACCCTTGTAATGTGAGCCTTCAGGTATGAAATATACAAGACTCCAGTCCAAAGGCACAAAGCTGTCTCCTCAAAAAGGTACCACCTAAGTGTTTTTGGACAAGAAGGAAGAAAAAATCATAGTGAGAGAAATATATGTAGACTAAGATATATACAAAAATAATAAAATAAGTAACTTCCTTGTACAATGCTGGCATATTGATTACAAAGGAAAACATAGCAAAATCTACACAAGGATGTATATATAGAACTTCCTTATATAAGCCATAAAAATAATCTCATTCACAAATTTCACATGACAAGTCTCCAAGCATGGTAAACTACAGTGCTTACACTAACACATATATAGAGGAAGCATATCAAGTGAGAATTGTTCTCGTTTGAAAGGCGAATCATGATCATACAATATCAACAGACCCTGGCTCTGTTGCTTGAGTGTGGTACGTGACTTATCTTAGTCGTAGCCATCCGTGAACAATTGTATGGCCAAGATTTGTTGTTCTCTTAACTAAGAACGATTCTCACTTAACATCCATTCTCTACATAGAGTGAGAGAAAAAAAGTATAAAACTATCAATAATTTACTTAAAGCTAAGTAGGACATATAACTAAATGTGAAAATAAAAGTAGATATACAGAGAAAGTAAATATATAATGCAAGGACAACAATTAATTAAGTTTCTAAATATGTTTCTGACTTTATCCACTCATCTCCTGCCCTTTAAATAATATTGAAAAAAGAAGACTGAGAATGTCATCATAATGAAACAGACAAAAGACATTCGACTGCTAATTAGCAGTGATTGAATTTCCAGGCCACTGATCCTTCATCTGATATCAAGACTAATTACAAATGACATAATAATATCATCAAGCAAAAAAAATCAAATATTGGTGAAGGTGGAATTTAATAGCTTAGACAAAGTCTACAGTAGAAAAATCTAGACAAATGTAAATTATGAATTTCACATCCAACATAATAACTCACCAAAATTTACAGTGATTACCCTGTCCAATGCAGTTACCAAGCCAAACACAATGATGATCAAATTGAAGAACACACTTGTCACAATCATGACAATGCTTCGCTCGTGGAGGCTGCATAATGGAACAGAATAATTGATCATCAAAATCTAGATGTTAGACTATTAGAGCCTGAAAGTCATTGAGAGTAGAAGGAGCTCCTAACGTGCTAAAAACCTTAAAAGTAATTATATAACACAAGGAAAATGTAGTTTATAAAGTGTAGCTCAACCTATCTTTTCATTATCCGTGGAAATATTGCTTTCTCATGCTTCTAATACAGGCAACCAATCCAGAGAGAAAAAATATATTCCAGCATTTTTACTACTGGGTTTTTTCTGTCATGAACTAATCACAAAAAAGAAAGCATTCACATCATGCTGACTTCTTTCTGTCACAAGGCAACCGGAATTCATATCACAAATGATAAAACCAAAAACCCAAAATCCACTTTTCACAGATACAACATTGAGAGTAGCATCAGGGAATGACTAACAATATTATTAAAATTGTACTTAATTATTCAGTAAAGATGCTTCAAGACATGGAAGCGTCAACCCTTGGTTTCTTACATCCTTACAGTGAATTATCATGATGCTATACAAAATGAATATGGAGAACTAAAACTATCAAATGAATGCAAAACCATCACCCAAAGATGAATTGAAGAAGCAATACCATAGGAAATAGCATAGACAATAACATAATGCACATTATAGAATACTAGAATGTCATTTGCAATACCTGCTCCAGATTGCAGTAGGTGCATGTCCATGTTCTGCAATGAGAAGTAAGCCATAAATAACAGTTCATGAAAATTTAACCAGCAGTGACAGTCCGATCTACCTGATTGATGATCCCAAAGGATACAAGTCCGCCACTAACTTTGACCAAGACGTTGTACTGCTTCCTGAAAGACCTCTTCCCAATTGATTTCCCTCCACGGAAACAACCAAACTCCCATTTCTGCTCGAAGCTGATTGACTTTGCTTGAGCAATATAAAATTGGAAATACATAGTTAGGCGAGACCAGGAACATAACTTTACTTCACATGTCATTACATCCCTTTTCCTTATAGTAAATTTTATACAGGAAAAGTAGGGTTACCTACCTGGATGTGTCTGATGTCTTTTTGTATGCCACATTTCTATCATTAGCAGCCATCATGGCATCAAGAACGTTGCTGCACACAGAAAATTAGCAAAGGAAAATAAATCCCATCAGGTAGACAAACAAGCGAAAATACTGCAATTCCTGATCACACTCGTTATTCAGTTCATCACAAGTAAGCAATTGTTTTATTACCCTGGAGAAGAAAGAGAGGTAGCAAAGTACTGAATTAAAGTAACAACGAACAGCAGCAAGTATAAAGCAGTGTACCTGACAGAAAAGGCAAGTAAAAAACAGAAAATCAGAAAAACTACAGCAATAATCCAAAACTTCCATAACTTGTATGGTACATTAGTCGTGCATAATACACAACGCAGAAAATGCAACTTCAATCTATATCAGAAAAGACAAAACACGAGTAGGGAGCACTCACCACGGTTCCTTCTTAGTGTTTTCGATCAAATCCCGGTCAAACAAGAAGAGCACGCCAGCATAAATGAGGTGAATCGTCACTAAGGCCAACTTCAAGCACAACGAAGACCTCCGACCTGAAATTCAGCAACAGACATTTACAATGAGGAAAAAATTAAGCTACCACAAAAACATTTACAGGAAAAGGAAATTAAATTCCGATAAAGGAAAGATTAAAGTTCAAAATCAACATAAAACAAAATTCAGTGTTGCTTTCTCGGGAACCGAACAGTGTTACCAGGATCGGCGAGACATGGAAAAAATCGGAAGCAACGATCCATTGGTTGATCCCACGGGGAACGCGCAGGGAAGCACACACTGGCAATCGTCATGAATTAAAGCGAAACCGCGGAAGCAATCGAGCAAACGATCCACATCGGAGATTCGCGAGTGTGTTTCCGGGAAAATCAATTTTCTCACTGAATCGAACTTTCCCGAGAAAACGACCCGCGAGAGTGGAAGAGAGCGAAAGGTGTTGGGAGTGATGACGGTTGGAATTTATAAGAAGCGTATACTAGTTTAACTAGCCAACTCTGACGAAGAAGAGACGATAGAGGGAGGGTGCGCAGGGCGCATCCTTGGCGTAACTTAGCGCTCTCTAGGGCCAAAGGGAAATCTGGTGAGACTGTTAGTTGTTGTTATCATTAGTTGTTAACGATTTTGTTATTATTTGTAAGAATTTATCGAAACCAGTTAATCTGGATCACAACAATTCTTCAACGTGTGAAGACTGAAGAGAGATGTTAAAGAAGAAGGTAATTCTGTTGCATTTCACAATAAAACATAAAAAATAATAGTAAAATTATTTATGTTTCTCCCTCTAATTTATTTTATCTCCCCGGTTTTAAATTCTTTTTCACCTAATAAATATGTTAGCAAATAGATTTTTTTTATGTGAATAATTAGATATTAATTTGTTCTCTTATTTCGTTAGTTTGTAAGAATGCGATGGTTAAGCAACAGTTTCTCTCCCATGTTTAATTTATGACTTACGAAAGAATTTAAATTAGTATTTAATTAGACTAATATTGAAAAAATTTATAATTATTATTGTTCTGACCAGTGAGATTTTTATAGAGTCATTCAAATAGAAAATTTTCTTTATTTTTCTTTGAGAATTATCTTATTATGATTGATTTTATTATTCTTTTATTAATTATGTTCAGGATATTAACCGATTCAACCTAACTATGCTTAAGTGAATATTCACACGTTAGTTATGGCTATATACTCTTGTTTGGTTTTAATAATTTTAACAATTTATTATTATTATTATTATTATTATTATTATTATTATTATTATTATTATTATTATTATTATTATTATTATTTAACTAGTAAATTTATTGGATTCACATTTTATACAAAACATAGTTAATGCTTGAATAGGTCTATATTGCTTGGTCTGTTTTTGGATAAAATGATTTTCCTTCATATTTCTCTTTTTACTAAGTATACCCCTTAGGCTTAGGAGAGGATAATTATATTAAAAAAAATTCAATCAATTTAAAAAACTATCCAAATACTTATCCACACGTAAAATAACATGAAAAAAGTAATATAAAACTATTTTATACACTATAATATAAATATTATTATGCATTTTAATAATTTGTGTAACATTCCTAAATTTTATCTTCTACACAATTATAATATACAAATAATTAATAAATATAATATATACATGTCATGTTTAAAAGTAATTCAAAATATAACTATCGAGGTTTTATATTTAAATACAAAAAGAAAAGTAAACATGCATAAAAAAAATCATACACTTCATCAACTCATGGAATAGTTTCAATATCTGTCAAATCATCTATTCACCTGTAATACATAATTATTATAGTAGATTTAAAACAAAGACAAATATTACACACAAAAAAAGGGTAAGTTAAACAAAGATAAATATTACATAAAAGAAAAGGGTAAGCTAGAGAGTTTAAAATGTATAATTTCTTTCTTAACTAAAATATTACAATTTAAACGCTCATCAATCATCTCATACATCATATTATCATTTTCATTTCTATACAATAACACATGATACACATACATTGACTCATATACCAAGATACTTATACTCTACTTCTAGAAGACTCGTGCATTGAATTAGATTTAAAGGTCTGCACCTATCACATTACCCCCACAATGTGAGTCCATACAATCACAACATATGACAGGGCTAATCCATATCGTCTGAGACAATCAATTTTTGTTCACACTATGACGCAATCATATGAACCTCATTCGACTTTACCACCTGATAATCTTCATTCATATTATTCTAATATATAAGCAGAGTCAGGATATCTCCTTATTACAAATCAACAAACAACACACATCCTAATCGACCTAGACATGAGTATTTTCTTTCCTGAAAATATTATTCCTTGATCATGATCACCTCAATCAATACTTTAACATATCATATAATGTGTATATATCTCCACTCATTCATCCATTCACTTCTCAATTTTAATCTCAATTACCTCAAGAATTTCATAATCATCAATATTATTCAATCTCAATCATGGTTCAAAAATCATTCATTTATCTTAAATTCACAAATTTCATCACAAAAGACTCAAACAAGCAAAATAGAGTAAATTAAGTATTTTTTTAGCTTGAGTGAAACTCTCATCGCTTGAGTGAAAATTTGCTCTCTTGAGCGAAAATGAACTCGAGAGCAAGTCTAGTTCTAATATTATTTTCGCTTGAGCAAAAAACTCCTCGCTTGAGTAAAAATGAACCTGAGATAAAATCTCCCTTTTCGCTAGAGCGAGAAATCTTATCGTTTGAGCAAAAATATTAGAAAACAATTTTACCAAAAGCTAACTACTAGAAAATACACTCACCATTCAAGTTTACTTACAACTTTCTTATTCTAAACCCAATTACAACTTTAATTCGTTATTTTTATTAAATTACCTGCAAATTTCTTTATTAAGAATTTCTTCCATTCCAAAATCAATCATACTACCAACTAAAGTCAAATAAATTATTCAAATAGTTTCAACTTATTTAAAAGAACTAATTTCATTCAACTAACTTATCATCAAGAATCAATTAACATACCACAACGTATCTTCATCACATTTTTAACTAAAGAATCAAATTTTATCTAAGCCTTCCAATCCTTCTAAATTCATCATTTTATTCAACCTAGTATAAATTCATTTCTACACACTTCTTCAATAACATTTCAATCCTTCCATTACATAAAAAATCAACGTATCTAAATATAAAATACCAATCTTTGAACCTACACTTATAATCAGTTTAAGTCAATACATTTAGTTCAATAATCCATCCACACTCATAACATCATCACAAGTCATATTCACTCTTAGTTCTATTAAAATCAATCTATGAATATTTATTTAATTATTATTCCATTACTTAATTAAGTCAATTAATCATATGAAATTAAACAATCAAATTCATTCAATGATCAATGACCAGTTCAACAAGAAAGACTTGAATACTCATAATCAAATATTCATACATTCAAGCCTTCTATCCGATGATTCTATTTGAAAATAGCTAATTAGTATAAAACATACAACTAACTTTCTTTACCTAGCTTAAGCATAACACTTTTCAAAAGAGTTCTCAAATCTATAATTCACAAAGGATCTCCTAACATGCACCACAGAGCTCTGATCAAAGATCAGACTACACTATTATGATCATGAACTAACAGAGACCAATCCTGATGTTCTAGATGTCACATGCATACTAGATTGCTAGGATAGCTGAGAACACTGAAAAACAAACTCGAAGAAAATAAATTTACCCTATTCAAACATATGATTAGATACTTTTGCTCTACTCAACATCAAAAATTTAGGAGTGACTTCCGATTATTAGTCTGAAGACAGGTGGGACTAGAATTTTAGAAAAAGTGTAAAAGAGAAAAAATAATTCTAATATAAAAAGTCAATGACTTTATAATAATGAAATCTCAATAACTTATTTTTCTATTTATATAAATTTTTTATTTTATTAATAAAATATTTAAATATCACTAATATTACTTATACTAAGATTAATCTCCAAATCCTTACATAGTATTATTCTAAAATAAGTTTACAGAATCCTACAATTTACTTACTGTAATTTTTGGAAACGTGTTTGTTTGAAAATGACATCAAATCTCAGCCCCGCTTGCTTAAAAAAGTTATTATTAGCAGTGTGAAATTGGTAAGTTATGTTTCAAATAGTTAAATGTTTAAAATAATCTATTATACGTAACTCTATACCATATACGATAATCTATGTTATATAATTATAATAATAATAATAATAATAATATCTTAAAATTTTCATTTTCTTACCCGACAAATCTTCAGGTTCACAAAATTAGCTTCTTTTTTTAAAAGGAATCTTTTACAAAAGTATGTTATTATCCTCACCCAATATCCAAAATTATAAACAACTTTTTGTCCGAAAAAACAACTATAATCTTTAAAATTGCTATTTCCTGTAGAAGAATAAAATCAGTTTCCACAAAGAAATAGTGGTTTGTACTAAAAAAAATAGAAAAAAGAGCATGTGTTTATTGATTTAAAACACGTGGTTTCTATTTGAGATGAGGTATGTTGCATAATGTAAATATTAATAATATTCGAAGAGGAATGTAAGACAAATTAGTGGTCTAAAAGCTACACGTGTAAAATCCAAATAAGTACCAGTGCCTAATTTCGGGTAATGGGTGTCCTTTGGCTATAAGCACGCACATTCAACTTTCTTTTATTATTATTTTAAGTAGAACTTGGTGAACTTCAAAAGATGTTGGTTTATACCATTAGCATGTATCCAAGGGATCAAAGAATTGACCCTAGTTCTTGTTGTTTTTCTCTTTCTCTTGGTTAAATCTTCACTGTTTAATTCTTGTTTATTGAGTTAGAAGAATCTGATAAACAACATGAAGTTTGTTGGCATTCTTAAAAGGTTGATTTATTTAAATTGGTGTTCGTTTTAAAATGTAATTTATCTTTACAAAATTAATTTAGAAGATGAGAATTATCTCATTTATATATTATAAATTAATTTTATCCCTAATTTATATAAAATCTTAAATAATATTTAAATAAAATTTATTATATTATTAAAAAAATTGTTTAAACGATAAACCAAAAAAATTTAGATGAAATGTTGAATAATTTATTTGTGATGGTGTTTAGTTATAAGTTTTATATAATTTTTTAATCCATTTTTAGTTTTTAGCTTTACAAATTAGATTTTTATTTAGTTTTATTGGATTTATTTTAATATTCTGGGAGCATTTTTTTGAATTTCAGAATGTTCAGCAAAATAAATAAAATACCAACTAGCTTAATTAATATTAGTAAAGCCAAAGAAAAAATATATATTGAAACTGCCAAAGCAGTAAAAAGAAAATAATATTCAACAAAAACGTGCTTAGGAGATTTTCTAAATCCAATACCTTCTAGTGTCATGAGGTAGATTATACAAAACAAATCTTTTAGGGTTTGTTTGGATTGGAGAGTGGATTTGAGGGAGTGGATTTGAGATTATTTAAGAGGAAAATTTGGTTGATTGGATTAAGAGAAAGATGGTAAGATTTAAGTGAAAAGTTTATAAAAGTTTGTGAGTGATGAGATACGTATAGTAAATATTTTATTTATTTATAATATTTTATTTATTTAATATAATTGATAATATTTTAAAAAATATAAAATTATTAAATTACATAATTATTTTTAAAATAAAATTTAATTTATTAAAAAATATATTAATTTAACTAAGATAAATTATTTGTAAAATATAAAATTAAAATTTTTATAATAATTTTAATATTAAATTTAAATATTATTATTATTTTACAATAATAAAATAATTATTATAATTTATTTTCATTTTAAATTTTTTATTAAATTATATTTATACTATTATTATCTATTTAATAATATTATTATATAATACTTTATTACAAAAATTTATATAATATTTATTAATTTTACTTTTAAATATTATTTATTATTAATTTATAATAT
>Ga0209489_105454_pt1 | contig 22023 bp, 9 predicted proteins | sample SiratrowhiteBW_FD_187527 | JGI IMG/M metagenome (GOLD analysis project Ga0209489, IMG submission 187527) | Root nodule microbial communities of legume samples collected from California, USA - Siratro white BW (SPAdes) (version 2) | ecosystem: Host-associated > Plants > Roots > Nodule | place: USA...
CTCCAGTGTTTTTTTTTTTTTTCTCATGTGGAATCATACTACAAAAAAAGTATGTCAAAGAAGTAGTGGAAATATTCCCCATAGAAGATTGTAATCTTCCCAATACTCCAGTAAAGGTAAATTTGTGACAAAATTGAAAAAGAACAACTTGTAGATCAAACAATGTACGATGTGAAAACAAAGTAAAGACAGTACTATAGTTGGGGTATTGTGACTCTGAAATATGGTAGGAGGAATACACTGCTTACTTGAAGACAGAAATCTAATTTAGATATAAATAATTAGATTGGAATTAAATTTAAACTTATTTTTTTTAAATTACTTTGGACTTCTATAAGTTTAAATTTAAATAATTTAATTTGATTTTAAATCCAAATCCATATTTTTTTTAAATAATAGGTTAGATGTCTATAAATCATTTTTATATTGATTTTAAAATTAAAAACTTTTTCAAAATCAATTTTAGATTTAAAAAAAATTATATATTTTCTAATAACATTATTTTATAAAGAAAATCTCTTAAAATATTTTATATTTTATAAATGTGAAATTAATCAATAATCTTACACTCTAGCCAACTTTTCCATAATCGATACATGTTTTCTATAAAAGAATTAGGTAATCTCCTGTACATCTCTTGAATGTCGGGATGCGTTACCCCCTAATATTTCCATAATCGATACATGTTTTTCATAAAAAAATTAGATAAATGTGAATGAGTGTTAGCCCTAGTAAGAATAAATGGTAAATTACTTGAAAATTTAGTGTTGAAACATAAGGATTAAGAAATATCAATTATTATATTTTAGTAAAAAAAAATATAAATAAATATAAAAATAACACGGTGACCACCTTTGAAGTAGCTTAATCTTGTGGTCCATAACTTAAGGAGGAGTAATGTACAAAGTGCTATTAGGATGCTTTTTATGGTTACGCTGAAATCACATAAGATTAGAAGCTAGGAACATTGTTAGGGCTTTGATTGATAGTGAGGAAAGCTCTGGTGATGTTTTGATGATAAGGAGTATACTAAGGGAACAAAGGATTGAGGTTAACAAATAATCTTGTTTGGTACACATATACTCTCGTAAAGTGATATCTTCTTCAGCTGCTAAAATGCATTACTTGACAACCTGATAAAATTTATGAGCTGAACCATAGACATTTAACTCACCTGTGTTGAACTTATCCAGTCCTTAACTTATACTTCTTCCAAAACTATTATTTACTTCAACTTCATGTCCAAATACATTCTGCACGCCAGACTACATCTCTTTATTAGATATTTTTTATTTTCTTAGACAATTTAACCTGAAATAATGTGCAAACAAAAAGCGACCCCCTTCTGCAAGAAAACAAGTTTCCTGGCACATCATAAACCTGACAAAAAAAAACCCCTTCTGCACGCTATAACAAAAACATAACATGAAAAATTATAATATACTCTGTCGTTGCAGCAGAGTAGCACTGCACATATTCAGCTCTTCAGCCGTGGAACTGAGTAAAGGACGCTTCTTTGATGAAATAATGAAATTAGTAATTGCGAAGGATCCCGTTAATCTTCTCAACTCTCAGGTTTTGCTTGTTAGGAACTTTCCTAAGGAGTTTTGGGTGAGATGAAGGGAGTAAGAGTGGACCAGGAGAATTGAAAATACTAATATTTTTTAAATGTGAAACTTGTATTTTTAGTTTAGAAATCAAGATTAGATTAAGATGAAAATTAGGTTTAAGAAACATGAGGACGATTTTTTTTTTTTCATTCATTTACAAAATTTTCCCAAAATTGTATTATAATAATATGATTTTAATTAGATTTACAGAAATTAAAAAAAATTATTCATTTTAAAATTTTTCTAAAATATTTACACCAGAATGAAAAAAAATCACATGAGTACATCACACACTTTCTAAATATGTTTAAATTATAAAATTTAAAATATTTTTTAAATAATTAAAAAAATGCAATAGAAAAAATAATTCTAAATCTGAAAATAGTATATTTTTATGAAATATTGTCTTACCTAAATAAATTAACTTTTTGTTATAACTTTTATTTATCCTATGTTGAATTGGTTTGTTTATTTTTAGATAAATTTGATTTAGATTTGAGATAGTGTTTTTCAACATCATCCCCATTCTAAAAAAGAATTATCCCAGACTTTCATTTTCATATTGAATAGATATAAAATTTTTGTATTATGCGTGGGATACATTCAAAATTATAAATTCTAAATTAAAATAATTTTTTAATCAATTTACAGAAAATATTGATATAATGTGACATCTTTTCATATGACAATTTCATTCTTATAAAATATAATATAATACTTTTTATTTAAAATACATATTATAGATACATTATTATTTAAGTATTATATGGTTTGTTTTTATAATTTAATATTTATTATATAATCTTAATAGAACATTTCATCATAATTTAAGTTGATTATATATATTTTGTTATGATATTGATTAGTTTAATTTAAAGACAATTTAATATTTTTTTTATAACATTTTCCTGATAATGCTCTCACTTTCCTTTTATATTTTAAAAACATGAAATACAATCAGAATTACTCTTTTTATTTAATATTTTACTTCCAACTTAGATAACAGTAACATTATTTCTTAAATATATCAAATGATGAAATTCAATGTTGAGACAGATACATTTGATGGTTGAATGTTGGATGTATAAAGTTAAGTGATTTTTTACAAAATAGATATTTCATTCTTAAATATAAAGATTATAAATTTGTTCTAGATTTCATGTCAAATTAATTTTTAAAAATATATTTTACTAACAAAATAATCCTATATAATTTAATAATAAGATTTATCAGTATTAACACTAGGTCAAATTATTTGGACTAAATGATTTACCTGTAAAGTAAATGAAATATTAGACCAACAACTGGTCTTGTAAACAGCAACATAGGAAATAAAATTGAGGAAACTGAAGAGGCGGAACTTGGCCGAAAAAATAAAAACAGTTGTCTCAACTCAACAATAGCAGAGAAAGCCAAACACGCCTTTTGACTCAAAAGTAACCCACCGATTATCTCAATCAACTCAACTCGAAGTGAATGTTTTCCTAAGATTGATTGCTGTATGTGTGGTGTGTCATGGACATGGATCTGTGTTGAGTGATTTCTTCTTCTAGCTCCATGTCCATGGAGTGAGTGTTTCCCTTTGTAACTACTTTCCTCTTCTGGTAATTTCGTTTGTAAGACCGTCCTGTTTGTGTTGGGTTCGATAATTTTTAGATTGCTGCTAAAACATGGGTGTGGAAAACGCCTCCAAGTCCATTTCCACCTCGCAATGCGATGACCAACTTAGCAACAGCAAAATCAACACAATTGTGCGTTTGAATGTCTACGATCTCACCCCTGTCAATAATTACGTCTACTGGTTTGGATTTGGCATATTTCATTCTGGCATTGAAGGTCTCTCCCTATCTCTCTCTTTCCTTCAACTTTTTTAACTGACTTTTATGCGTGTGCCAGATCTGATATGTGTACAGTTTTTTTTTTTTTTTTTTTCAATTTTCCTTTGTATTGGTTTGAGAAGACTCCTAATTCACGATTTGAATCATGCTGTGATATTATATGTTTTCTTTGAGAGTGCTTGTTTGCAACTTTTCTCCATGAATTGAGAGAGCGGAGAGACGAGTACAACTTGAGTTACTGAATTGTAATGTGTGGTGGTATGTGTGACTACCACACGTTACCAGCTTGTGGCTTCTTAGATATTGAATTTTGGGAAAAATAAACGAATCAATTCAATGATTATAAACTAAACCCAGAAGACATTAAATGTACCAAGGGTAAACCAGTTCAGTATGGTAGAGGTCAATTTTTAATGAACACTTTAAGATAAGAGATGAAGAATTTTTTGTAGATAAAATTAGTTAATATATAATTTAAAAAATCATGTTAGATAGCCAATGTAAGAGAATTCCTACTCATTATATAATACATAAGTTAATTGTAACTTTTTTAAGAAATTTGTTTGATTCTTTTTCTTGGTAAAAGTGCTTATGAAACCAAATGTGTGTTAAAACAGTTGAGTAGTTTCAAGGGATATCCCGTGTTTGATCCTCTCCATCTTTTGACACATCGGCAATCACAACACCTGAGGGAAATTAGTTATAATCCAATGGGGTAAAAGATATACTTAGTAAAAAAAAAAAACAATTGAATAGTTTAAAGGCGACAAGGTGATATTATGATTTATAGCTATGCATTCTTTCTACTCGTAAACTTGTAATTTTTTCCATCATAATCAATAAACATTTTTACAATCAAGTTATTGCAATTACGATTGTTTTACTTCCAAATTAACTCTTATATTCTTACAATTTTAAATAGAGAAAATAAGTTATCTCATTGGAAAACTCTTTTCGAGATAAACTAGTGACATAGTATATTGGGATTACATATAATTTTTGCGCACATACTCTAGGTTCCAGTACCAAGTTTGTAATCACATATAACACGAACTCCATAGTCACAATGTTCTATATAAATAGGGGCTCAAAATGATTCGAAAAGATTAGCTAGTTTTTGAAATATTTTCACTTTACTACTGTTTTTATGAATTTATAGATGATTACGACATTTGTATAATTTGATCTTGCTTAGTGCTATTACATTATCAAATCTTATTATTATTGTTTGCTACTTGGCTTTATTATAAAGCTGAAACACTGAGCTATTTTTTGTGTTAAGAATATTATGTTGTGCATTCAAGTCATTAACAGTTTTTAATATTTTTTTTATTGAGTAAATGAATATCGAGTTTATAAAAACTCTACAAATTTCCATAAACTACACTTTTGTTTTTCTACAAGAAACCAAAGGAAGCTCTTACCGTTCGGGGAACCCTGGTTTCAAGCTTCCCAAGTATTTCACACACCGACAGCCACAATCATAAATAATCCAGATTACATATCTGGAATGAGAAAGACAAATGATGTTATGATGTTCAGTAATGACTTGGAATTCAGAAACACTATCAACAGTATTTACTGTACAATAGCATAAAGGGTTTTTGCCTGGAGTAAGGCTAACAAGTTATAAAACTGAAACATCTATTGAACTTACAAGTTACAATAGCACAAATGAAGCTCAAATTCTTTGATCTTATGCTTGTGGTGGCAGATTTTATATATTCAGAAAGTCTCTAGTCTGTTGAAGCTAATTGAATTATGAGAATCTCATTAACAACCTTCCAACAGCTCTTTTCATGGTTGTCTTAAAAGATTTGCCATAGGTGTCAAACTCCTTACTCTGTTTTCAACATTTATATCTTGCAGTTTTCATGTTTGACTCTCCCAATCCTCGTTATTGTGTCTAAATTATACCGTTTACAAGAGGATGTAGAACTATGAGTGTGCTTGGCAAGCTACTCTAGTGGCTTATAGGCTTGTTGACCAACTTATAAGCTGGCTTGTCCAAAACCAGTTTGTTTGTTACAATAGCTTAATATTTTGTAATCTGTAGACTTTATAAGATTGGGAAAGTCCCATTCATTAAGGGATTCTAGAGTCGAACAGAGAGAGATTTTATTTCCTAAAATAGAATAGAACTCGTCTTATGTATATATGTTGTATGATTATTCAGTGTTAATGCAATGAAATCAATTCGTTTTTCCCTAATTTTCTAGAAATAGAAGCTCCAATCTCACTGTCAACTTTAAGCTAAATGCATACATCTTCAGTTTCAATGCAGACCTTGCTATCATCAAAATCATTTTTGAGTCCTTTTTGGATATGTTGTATCTTGTGTGTATGTATACGAGGTTTCATGCATCTAAAAGTTGTTTTCCTGGTTGATTGAGAATCTTTATTCAAAAATAAAAAGAAAGTGAGCATATTTAAACTTACTAATTTTTATCCTTTTGATACACTACTCTTTATTTATAGCGTTTGAGTTTTCCAACATTTCATTTTTCTATGATTGTTTGGAAACAACCATTATTGTCAGAACTGTTCTGAAGACACCCCAGAAAGTCTTTCGTGATTGCCGACGAGTTTCCTGCTGTTGTAACTGTTGTTTTAATGTGTATTTCTGATGCTCTAATCTGGTGAAGCTTTTTGTCTTGCTTTGTTTCTTTGATTCTGAAATAGTGCATGGTAAGGAGTATGGATTTGGAGCCCATGATTTCCCAGCTAGTGGAGTTTTTGAAGTGGAGCCAAGGAAGTGCCCTGGATTCGAATATAGATGTTCCATCACTTTGGGTCAAACCAATATGAGTGCTTCTGAGTTTCGTACATTCATTGAAAACATGGCTTCCGAGTATCATGGGGATACCTATCACCTTATAACTAAGAACTGCAATCATTTTACAGAGGATCTCTCCAATAGATTGACTGGGAAACAAATCCCAGGTTGGGTGAATCGGCTTGCTAAGCTAGGTAAAACCTTTCTAGGAATTTCCTTGTAAGCTTATTTTTTACACTTTGATGCGTGATTATCTTTTTATTTCCATATTTATCTTCTGAATTCTTATTATGAACTAGATGGCAATTGCTTTCTGCTATCTTTTCATCTCTTTAGGGAGACACTTGTAACATCAAGCTTCTATCAACCAACCCGTCAGTTACAAAGTTTAGGGGTCATTATAGGACTTGCGTATTTCTGAAAACATACTTGAAATAGACAAGGAGAGAAAATACTGTCTTGAAATATCAAGTTATAGGCTCTATTATGTATAAAAAAAAATTAGATTTGAGTTCAAGTCAGTTGTCTAAAATATAATCTGACAATGATATCATGTTTTGCCCGATGTTTAAATTTTAAACTTCACTCAATCAGCTTTTTTCAAGTTATTCTTGGCAAAGAAAATTACTTTGAAAATATCAAACATCAGCTGCTTTTAGGTGGATAACACCATTTGGAATGTCATCAGTAGAGACTGACATCACCTTGAGTGACAGGCCTAATTTAACGCATTGATTTTCTCTTCTAGTTCTGTTCTATACATTTTATGTCATTTTCCTCCTAAAATACGAAGAGCATAGTCCTAAATCCAGCCTTCGGTAAAAATTGTAGGTGCTTTATGCAGCTGTCTACTTCCTGAAAGTCTTCAAGTAACAAGTGTTAAACAGCTACCTGAATACCATGAATGTTCAGGTGTGCATATCTCTTGTTCATTGTTTCCTACCAGTTAACATGTATTGTGAATGATTCTAATATCTGCTACCTTTTTTGCTGTCTTTATTTACGAATGTTTGCAGAAGATGAATTTGTTGAATCTCTTTCTCCTGCTACACCCCGTGAGTCAACAGATATAGATGACGAGCAAGAAAAACACCTTCTTTCATCGTCAAATGAAACTGAGGATGTTACTTTTGTTAGAGAAAGCCAAGCAAAATAACTGGTATCTCTGACGTTGGAAATTACACAGGTGCTGCGCTTGGAATATTTATCCATTTGATTTGCTGTGATTAGTTTTTCTCAATTTTCTCATTCATCCATGGGTCTGGGTTGTTCATTGAAACTGGAGAATCCAGTGTTGTGTATAAAAGATTTTTAATGGGGCTGATTTATTTGTTTTTATTTTTTGAGGGGTGGAAAGTGGGGCGAGGTTTAAGGCTTATATGTGTTTTGTCATGTTTGAAACTGTCGTTAGTTATGAAATATTAGCTAGTTTGTTTGACAACATGGTACAGAAAACATCTTCCAGTTCGAGGATGAGGTTTAATGTTGTTTTTCTTATGAGGTTCATATCCTGCACAAATTAAAAGAATGAAATTACACGATTGAATAGGAATACCGCTTCCCTTCCATACTTTCTGGAGGATAATGTGATAGAAATACTTATAAGTGTGTACAATATTTCCTTCAAATGAGTAAAATTTTATGTCAATTATGGTTAGGATATAGTTTCTGTTATTAGTACTCTATATTTCATAATAGAAACTATATTGAAAAGTTTGGCTAATTAATATGTAATCTCTAGAGATAAATATTTATATAGCCCCCGAATGAAGAATTTACATGACAACATATTCATATTTATATTAGAAGGTGAATATTTGTATTACCGTTAAAATACACTAATACAACATTAGAAACTAAAATTTCATAATTTATATACTTTATTATAATATTTAGTAGATTATGAGTTTTTATTATTAAATATTTAGTTGAAAATTTTATTATCATTTTAATATTTTAAAATTTCCATATATTTGAATTATTATTGTTCATAATCTGAATAATTGTTCCACAAGATGGTGAAAAATTATATAATATTGTTATTTGATGTACCAATGACTACACTAAATGCTGACTTATACAAAATGGCATTATATATATAGAGAGAGAGAAAGAGAGAGAGAGAGAGAGAGAGTGAGTGTAGTGAAGTGCATAATGCATATTGTGTATGATTTAAAATTATAAAAATAATGAATAATATTTTAACAAATATTGCCTATCTAAAAAATTTAGTTTGTGAGAAAATTATTTATAAGTTTTCTTTAAATTTAATATTGATGATGACTGTATTCTTTTAGATGGTTTCTCTCTTTATTGTTTATTATCTCAATATATTTAAAGTGTAAAATATGAATTAATATCTAAGATAATATAGAGCAAATTTGAATTAAAAGACTGATTTTATTTTTGTTTTTTAATAGAAAATAATTAATTATATAATTGATTATGTGAAAAAAATAATCGATTATGTTAATTAAAAATATTTTTAATTGTTTCGAAAAATAATTAATTATATAAGGTAATTTGAAAAACTCAAGACAATTAAAAATTTAACTTTTCAAAAATAATCTATTAGGTTTAATGATAATCAATTAAATTGCTTTTAAAATACTTTTTATATTATACGAAAAACATAATAATATATTAAGTTTAATTATAATATGATATCAATATCAATAATTATGAAAGTCTTTTAAAAAGGTTTTCTCATTTATTGAAATCATTTCATACTTTCAAAAAGAGAAAGTCTTACTATTTTAGACATTATAATAGTGTTATTTCATACTTTCAAAAAGAGAAAATCTTATTATCTTAAAAGAGACATTATAAGAGTGTTATACATTTACGTGTTGACTGAAAAACAAGTGTTCAAGATATTATAGATTTTTCCTTCTAAATATATCACCTTTTAGGTTATATTTTTCCTTTTTTTATAATCTTTATTGATAATTTTGCATCAATTTGATGTATATTGTAGGTAATTGAATGCTTTCGTTTACCTTCGTAAGTCTTATTGAAAAAATGATTTGTATTTCTTGTTCTAATAAACATTTATAATTGGATAATTAAAGATTTTTAATTGGATACTTAAATATTTTTAATAAAAATTTTAACTCAAGTTTTCTAGATTTAATGTAGATTTAAAAAAAAATAATATAAAATTCTGTATGTTTGTGTTTCATCTTTCATTCATTATTTTAAATTATTATTTTTGTTGAAACTCATTAACTGTTGCAATTTCTCTAATTATGAACCATTTTAAAGAATTTTTTTAAATTTTTTTAAAAATCATTTTTAAACCAATTCACCCTTTTTCATTGTATTTTAAGTCATTATTTATTTTACAAGTATATGATATTCGAGTACGATAAAATAAGAACAAGATAAATATTGATGCTTTTTAGTACAAGTCTGATTAACATCATAACATTATTACGACTATAATAATAATGCGGTAATATTGTTATTATAATACTAATGATAATAACAATAATAGTTAAAGTAGTAATGATTATAAGAGAATCAGATAAATTTGATTATCCATTAAATATTGTCTTTTAAGGCAGTAATTTCTCTTTTAATAACATACAGTATATTAACATTAGACAAATAAAATAAGAAAATTATATTATTTAGTACACCAAAAATTATAAAAATATGATAAAATAATTATTTTTATTACATCAGTCCACTAAAATAGATCATTAATGTATCAATAAGAGTTTATATATAATAGTAATTAGTTTTTTAAGTTATTATATACATTAGAAAAATAGATTTAATATGATTATGCAGAAATACATGAAAATATTATAAATGGAAAATAATATTTATATTATAATAGAAAGAAGAACTAATTAAATCTATTTTTTTATTTTTACAGATATTTTATTTTAACTTTTTTTTTCAATTTTCTCAAATTTCTGCAATTCCATGTCCATTCTCATTTCTTATATGTAGATCATAGTTTCAAAGATTAAAAATGACAATTTCTTCATCATACTTAACATTTTATACATAGAATTACTTATCACATTTAATATTTGAGCATAGGTAATATTAATATTCAAAACTTTTGTCTGTGAATACAAGAATTTTCAGACAAATGGAATAGAGGATATTTGTTTGAATATTTTTAAAAGAGAATATTATTCAATAATTCTACATTTTAAGATTATATGCAATATGATACATCTAGTTGTTTGTAATTGTATTTAGCAGCCTATCATGAAAATTCCTTATCCCTCCCAGGTATTTTTTTTTTCCATTTTTTTTCTTAGTTTTGACAAATTATTCAATCTTCGAAATAAACTTGACAACATAGTTAGTGGCGTGAAATGCTCTTATTTCTTATTTGTTATCTAGTGGAAATATCCGACTTTTGGAACTTTTAAGATCAATGACTCAATACACAGCTTCAAAATTCAGACTTTCATTCACAATAGTGGGATATATCTTAGTAAGAAAACTATAACTTGAGAACCTAATAATTGATTAGATGAAACTTTTTAATAGAAAAAAAATATGATAATAAATTGTGTTCAGAAAGAATACCACACTTTTTTTTTCAATTAAAAATTATAATTGCCAGATAATTTTGGATGTACAGTTGGTAACCTTTTAGATGGAAATTACCCTGAAATTATTTAATTTGTTTTAAGAAGAGGTCCTGATTATTTTAAAATTTATATTCTTGTAGGTGAAATTTCATTTTACTTCTGCTTAATATCTAAGCTCACGGGCTTTGTTATTGAAGTCAACATGAGACGTCATTTAATAATAAAAAAATTGTTAAAAACAAAGTATCAAAGAAAACATTTGTCTTTGTCCGGAACAAGTCAGATGTTAAGGACTCATATGTGCGTTATACAAAATCTTGACTAAAAAAAAAAAATTATGGAAACGCGGTGGCTACAGAATTAAAACAAGAATGATAGTGAAGTGATATGCAAATTTCATATATAATTACAAGTCTTCAAATGTTATACGAAAGTTAATTTGTATGGGAATTATCATTTTTTTTTGTCAAAAATACAAACATCCTGAATAAATAATGGGACTAGTTTTGTCGGTCAGAATTGTTTTCACGCTCTAAATTTGAGCAATATAGTCTGTTCAAGGTGAACCAATTGATATCAACCTAAATTAATTTAATAAGGTTATTTGTACACAAAGTTACAAAAGTTATGTTTTGACGTTCCAAACGATGGGTTAGTTATTGGGACAAGGAACAATGAGTGAAACTGTAGTTACCTTTTTTTTTGTCCTAAGTTTGACAATTTCTTCCATACATCCTACCCCTTTTTTATTGATTCTACTGTATTATTTCACTCCTATTACCTTAGCAAGAAAAGACTGATTAGGTTAAAAAATTTAAGACTACATCAACAAAGACTTAGTCGAAGAAGCTCCAAATCATTTAGCATTTTTACATAGTTGTCTGCAAAAGAACCCACAAAAGACATTTATAGTGAAAGAAAAAAAAGGTAAACTCTGTATATAATTTCCTCAATGAAAATATTAGAACTATGTCCCAATTTATACAATTGAAGTAACTAAGTAATTAGAAGAAAGGAATAATACCCTGAAGCAGATAGATTCAAGTGCATTAGACCTCTATCTGCCAGATAAAATAGTGGTTCCCAGGGAGTAAGTAGATGTACAATCCACATTGCTGGAAACAGATGTCAACAACCTTGCAAGATTTCGATGATCTGCAGGGTCTTCATCAACAGCTAGTAAATCAACAAGAATCATTCTGGAACCAGGGGGTTCATCCACCTTCACACGCTGCTCAAGCATATCAATCACTTGTGCCATGCTAGGTCTCAACCTTGGCTTCTCTTGTATACACCACAATGCAATATACAATAATCTAATCACCTCACTCTCCTCAATACCCCCACTTTCAATCAACCTATGATCCACAATCTCCATGAACTTCCCCTCCCTCACTTTCTCGTTAACAATCTTCGGAAAAAACTCCCACTTTTTCTTACTACTGTCCCTCGGATCCTCCACCCTCAAAACATTCCTTCTCCCTCCAATTATCTCCAACAAAACCATCCCATAACTGTAAATATCAGTTTTTTCGGACACCCCTCTTTCCAAAAGCCACTCAGGAGCCAAGTACCCTCTTGTCCCCCTCATTGTTGTCATCACCTGACTCACATCATTGCCAACAAGCGTTGAGAGACCAAAATCAGAAACAAGAGCCTTATAATCCTCATCCAAGAGTATATTCTCGGGCTTCACGTCTAGGTGCAAAACCCTCTTCCTGCAATCATGGTGAAGATAAGACAACCCTCTTGCAACATCGATCGCAACCTTATACCTCGAGTTCCATGGCAAACACCCACTTTTACGTGCACGGTTTTCCCTTGAGGGAAAGATCCAACCATCCAAAGACCCGTTTGGGATGTACTCATAAACAAGGTACCTAGGCGCAGTGGGGGCGTTACAATAACCAAACAAGCGTACGAGGTTGACATGGTGCACGCTAGCAATGGCTGCAACTTCTGATCTGAACTCCTTCTCCCCACGCTCCTCTCCATCGATCCGTTTCACTGCAACCGAAGTTCCGTCGCTGAGAATGCCTTTGAAGACCAAAGCCGAGGACCCTCTTCCCAACAGTGATTGAAACCCATCCGTTGCTTCCTCAAGCTCCTTGTAACGAAACTTCGTGGGAACCCCAGCAACTTTTCTTAAGAAACTGTACTCTATTCGAAGCTCTCGCCCTTCCGTCTTCAACTGTGACTCCAACAACCTCCTCCTCCTGTTGTAACGGTGCCTTATGAGTGCACATGAAAAGACCGCGATGATCACAGCAATGGAAGCGCCACATACGAGGAAGAAGGCGTGTGAAAGCTTCAAGGAGACGCGTGCAACGATGATGAATATGATCAGTGCAATCACTGATATCACACAGATTGTGTTGGCTTTTCTGTCCTCCATTAGAACTTCATTGTTTTTTGGTGAAGGAGTAAGCCAAACGGCAAAGGGTCTCTTTATGGTTCCAGCTTAGTATTCTGACAAGACTAAGGAGGTTGGTTTAGGTTGTCTTGTCATGACCGCAAGAAAAAAAATGTGCAAGTTGTTTAAATAAATACAACTATTCCATTAATATTAGTTTCAGTGATGGGGACCATTTTTAACGAGGAAAACAGCTAAAGATTTATTTACATTGGAAGTATCCAAGAAATTTAATTAAAACCAACATAAGTCTTACTTATAGGGCGAAGACCATAGAAAAATCTAGGCTCTTGTAGTTTTCAGAATTCTTCTGTCAAGCGCGGGCTTTGATTTGTTCAATACTTTGAGTTCTCCAAATCCAATGCCAACATATGTAGTGACAAAGTGGAATCAAGAATAAGCACAACTTGAGGTTTAATTTGGTCAACAATTGGGCTCCTCTCGTAGAGGGCACTTGAGGCGTGTTGGGAAGTAAATGCAAAAGTTTGTGTTCTGCTGTTTCACTCTCTTCCACAAAATTTAGCACAACGCTCCAACTCTCTTCAGGGCCGAGAGAATACTTCAATGCTGGAGGAGAGAGGAAGCTTTCTCTCTCGTGTGGTTGTTCATAAGATGGCCCTCCAAGCATGTATGAATTCAATGACAACGCTCTTTTTCTCACTCCTCTCATTTTGGGATGCCAAATTCGTCACTCTTGAGTAGGACATGTTTTGTTTAAATGTTGTTTTCTTATTTAAGATATTAAATTTTAACAATGTGTCCCAAATATCTCATTAATATTTTCAGAGAATTTTAATATAATTTTTTCATCCTTACTTTGAGAGGTTTTCAGTGTGTTTTAATTATAAGATTGTGTAATATTTGATCTTTAGAATAATTTTTATTTTATCAATATTGTTAATAGCTATTAACAGTTGATTATGGAAGAACCTTGAGCACTCCGACTTTTTACAATTGCTATCCAAAAAATTTAAAGTAAAGAGGTTATATCTTCTAATCATCATTTTATTGACATACTCATTTTTCATTTGACTGATATAAAATTACTCTAATTTCGTTAACATTTTAACATGTGAACAAATTTTGAGAACATTTAGAATAAAAAGTCTTTAAATGATTCATATTTTTTTTTTCTTTTTATCAGTTTTTACATAACTATTACATAGGGGACATTTCCAGTAATAATTTTGAAAAACTTAAAGCAAACACAATTACTTACAAATAACTTAAATAATGAGACCAGTGGTTTTTGTAGATAAATGTGAAATGTAAATAAATGGACAAGATAAAGAGGAAAAAAATAGAAGAAAATTTAAGGATATCCGAGCCCAAGCCCAAAACTGACAAGATATCTAAAGCCATAAAAAGAGAGATGGTTTGTGCTTCCTGTACCCCCATTTTTCAACCCGTACCCCCATTTTTAACCTGCACCGCCATAGTTGAGGGGAATGACCAAATCGCCCTCCATCCGTTTCTCCTTCACCACACCCCACTACCGCTGCCACCATCACTCCCGCAGCTGCTCCACTAATACCATTGCAGAAGAGAAGGAAAACACTACAAAGGAAGAAGAGGAAAAAAAAAAAAAAACTTGTTCTGGAAAGTTCTTTCCATAACACAATTATTGTGTTTTAAAAATTCTTTTTTAAACACATTTCATATTTTTGGGAAAACTTGTTCTGGAAAATTTATTCTAAAAAATGTATTTCATAAGTATTATATATATTCTGAATATTTTTTTCAGAAATCCTATTTTAAAAAATTAGTTCCACAAGGCATTTCATACATTTTGAAATTTTCATTAAAAGATCATATTTCGGAAATATTATCATATTTTGGAATGTATTTAAAAATGTGTTCTAGAAAATTTTCTAGAATGGATAATCTAGAAATCACTTTAAAGAAAGATAAAATACTCATTTTAGAAGTTGTGGGAGTGGGTCAAGAAATTATGATGGTGCAGGAAGAAAAAGTCGAGAGGAAATAACAAAGACAACTCAAATTGGGCCAGTGTTGGTGTTTTTGAAAGAAAAACACAATTTATCGGTACATGATGTATGTACATTTTTGTTATAATTTTGTGATAAATTTAAATTTAAACACGTTAAGAAGCAATTAAATTGTCATTGCAGTATATGAGCCCGATCTAAGAAGAAAAAAAAATGTTTGAATAAGGATGGAAACACTACTATTTTCGATTCTTTCAGGTTTCCCCTTCTTTTATTTTTATTTTTTTCTTTTCTCAATTCCGAATCCCCCATATTTAATGCAATAATGTTTGTAGGTTAAAGTTTCTGAAAGCTACCTCAGATGATTTAAAATTATTTTTTTATCTTTAGGGGAAAATTCTATCGGGAGCAGTGTGTAATCTCAGAAAAATATTTGTTAATTTGTAAGGTGTTCCAATTCTTAACTCAGAATAAGTCCAGCCTTTACAAATTAATGATAAGCAGAAGTTATTTACAGTATATTCTAAAAATTATGGAACTATCTTCAATTAATCAAAATAAAGGTTTCTTATAATCTAAGAGGGCAAGTGCAGATAAAAGAAAAATTCGAAAAGCTAAGTACTTTCTTGAAAGTCACACATTAGACAAGTCATAGATAATACCAACATCGCCTCCATGAAAAAAACTCAGAAACTGAACTAGTTCTGAACAATCTGAAGTTATTTTAATTTTTAAATTTAATAAATATATTCTCGGATGAATTTCTTTATAAGTACTTTTGAAAAGGGTGAAAAAAAAAACTCCCCTCCGTCTTACCACATTGGTAATTGTCGTCTTTAGTTTCATGCGTGCTACATTTGCGATTTTTTCAATTGATGTTGTGAAGTGTTGTTCATGACTTGGCTTGCGTATCAAATTTTTTCGTGCCTTTGACGAAACCAATGAACTGTGACTTTTGATTTATAGGGTGATCTTGCATTCTGGATGGGTATGTCAATAGTGACAAGGACTCCTGGCGTTACTTGTTGGTAGAAGTAATCCAAAGGCACGATGCTGAGAACTTTCATCTTGTGGTGGAGGCCAAGGGTTTAAGTTTATTGTTTAACAACGCAAAAGAAAAAAAAAAAAAAATGGAGGAACCAAGAGGGAATCTTGTTGGGGCGGTGGTGATGGTGTTCAAAGGCTATGAAGGAGGTCAAAGACTGGGAAGGTTTGTTGAGAGAAAAGGAACAACTTAATCTCACTGTATCTTTCTTTACGGTGACTTGCAACAAGAGGTATGTATGATTCCAATACTAGATTTACATCTTAGTCATCCACAAAAGGTTTTAAATTGTAAAGAGACTAAAATTCTAAACTTACTTTCACTCTTATATATTTGAGTTTTTCATTTATTTATATTTGTCATTTTTGTGTATTAAAAATAATGTAAAATAGTTGAATGTAATTAAGAATTATTTAGTTTTGGGATCAAGAATCTTGACTCTCTTTATTTTTTCATAAGATTGAAATATATCTATTAATGGTATGATACTTAACTAAAGAAAGTATTATTTTGATAAAAGTGTCATATTAGTTTGTAAACCTACATCATTACTTATGGACCTATCTTACTTATTGTAAATTAATAAAGTATAATTGTTTGAGAATTTTTTATATATCTAAGACTTAAAAAAGATGTTTATTTTATTTAATTAATACTCGTCTAGACATTTTGTTTTGTTGTGAGTCAATAAGTTTTTAACCAAAACAACCTCACATGTAAGCTAAACAACATCTTCTTTAGAAGTTTAAAAGGGATCTTCAGATATTGGTATATCTTTTTCACAAAATAATTGTAGTATTCAAAATTTAAGATTTTAATTAGGTATGTTGTTGTGAAAATGACATGTTAATTTGCAAACTTGCATCAACTCTATGAATCTATCTCTCTCATACGCGTTGAAAAAGTAGAATTGTTAAATAATCCCTTTAAATATCGAAGACTTATATAATGTTTGTTTTATTTAACTAATATTTGTCAAGATAAATGTTTTTCTATCAACCAAAGATATCCTTACATGTAAGTTGCACATCATATTTTTAAATATTTAAGAGATATCTAAATGTTAACCTATTTTTTTTTTTATAAATAACTATAGTATTTAAGGTTTTTCAAATTTTGATTGAGTCCGTTATAAAAATGTATGATATTGTATTTTTTTGTGTTTTTATTTCTGGGAAATCAATCTTCAAAAGCATATTTAATCTTAAGTCAATCTCAATGAAACTATTACGGAAATTATATGATCTCCAATAAGGAAAAAAAATAACAAAGAAATTAATTGAATAAAATAAATTTATTTTAAGATTTTACACCTTAATTCAGTTTACAGCTTAATTCAATCTACAGCTTAAAGATAATGTCACATGACGGTAAACTTACGATGATCCATCTTAGAGTTCACCAAATTAAATTATATTATTTTTAAAATACTTGGAGAGAAATTTATCTAAATATAAGGGGAACAACATTTGATATTAATTAAAGAAAGTGGATGGATGAAGTCTCTATACGAAGATACAAACTTTTGAACACAGTGAACCCAATTCAATTTAGTAGTCAAAGCAACAAAAAATAAAAATAAAATAAAGGGTAAAATATATTATTATCTCTACAATTTAATCGTTTTTATTTAATTATTTTTTAAAATGTTCCTAATATTTATTTATTTATTTAAGTTCTTCTTATTAAATATTGTCAACTTCGGTTGACGTGGCTAACGTTAATGATGTTAATTAGGGTAACGTAAAACAAATAGTTAGGAACTAAAAAAAATGTAGCAACTATAAAACATACAGAAACTCATAAGTAAAAATAGTAATATTCAAGACGAAAAAAAGTTAAAATCTTTAATGAAAATAAAAAATAGTAAATATACATACTAGTAAAAAGTTATTAAAATACATAAAATATAAAAATAAATTAAATATTTAAAATTATCACTTTTAATTTTTTCTGTTATCATATTTCCATCTGCAACATTAATAATTTACATTCCACTTTGATTACACTACATTTTAACTCTAATTATATATATCTTATTTCAGGATAACTTTTCACAGTTAATAATTTTTAAATATTTATATTAAGTATATTTTACCATACACTACATCTAATTTGTCACAAATAGTATTGAAATTTACTCAAACCCTTTATGTTATTTAGGTTACTAAGGAAGTTAAAATATTTTATTTCTTTATTTTACTAGTGATGTTAAATAATTCACTCAATTATTTCTTTAATATATTATATTTTAATCTTACGAATATAATAAGTCATAATATCATATATATACCATATAATGTCATTATATATTATATATAATATATGAATCATATTTCATATTCTTATATATATTAATTTCACATGCATTTTACTAAATTTATATATATATATATATATATATATATATATATATATATATATATATATATATATATATATATATATATATATAATTTATTCCAATTTATAAATCACCTATGATGAAGTTGTTTAACTCCAATTTTTCTAGAGTAAGTTACACAACACCTTTTATTCCAATGCACTCCAATATTGGCATATTTTGATTTAAAATTTGCCTGTGAAAGGATTTTGATGCTTCCAAGTTCCAACCAAGTGCATGCACATGCCATGCCTTTAATTACTCTACAAGCTGCATTTTAAGCCAAGCTTTCAACCCCTTTGTTCTTATAAAATCAAATATGTTTCACCTCCAGTGTTTGACTTTAATTTGATGATTTCATTTGTTAATTGCAACCACAGCTAAGTGGCGTGTAAATGACAACCTCGATTAAAACAAAACCTTTTCAGCTCTGAAAGTAAGGGTTGGTTGGTACGCAAACGTCTTGATCATGGTGTTAGAGGCATCCTTATAACACAGTATATAACTTGAATTGGGTTTATATATAATTCTTTGTTCTGAAAAAATGCATAGATCTTCAAGTGTCTCAAGAGCGTCTGGTGAGTTCTTGGTTGACATTTCAGCCACTGCTCTTAATATGGCAGATTCACAGGGCTTGCCAATTCATCATTCTGTGTCCTATGTTGCTAACAAGAAGGAAATGACACTCCATGGTAAGCCACCTGCAGAGAAAGCTGTTCATCTTATACCTCTTGTGCTCATCTTTTGTGCTTTTGTTCTTTGGATTTTCTCTCATCAGTGACGTGTGTTGAAAGAGAAAATAAGAGAATTATGAACACTGCTCACTTCTATCTCTTAACTGAAATTTGTTGTTTACGAATGTGATGTATATTAATCATATACTCAAGGACTGAAATTTTAGATTAATTTTCATCAAGATTATATCATTTATATGTATGATTGTCTTATTTAATCAAGATGGTGTGACGTAATGGATGATGAGATGTAAAAGGACGCAGAGACGCAGCAACTTTCTTCAATTCATTAGAGAAAATTCATTTTGTTTTTATTTATGGTTCTGTCTCAAAATTTTGTCTTACGTTCGGTTATAGCACTCTTAAAATCATTTGATATGCATGATTATGGCAAATCGATCGTGTTTAGCAATCCAACCTAGTTATGGTTCCATATTAAAATTCTCATAACAGCTGTTCACTCTCTCTTTTTATCATGAACATCCAATTATTGGAATTTTGGATAGAATGCTAATTATCGGATTGATTTTAACAAGCTAACTTTGTCTTATAGATATTTCTCCTCATTATTATTGATTAAGCAAATTTATTCCAAAGATGATTCGTATTTCTGAAATAATCTTATTCTATTAAATTTAACCTAAATTCTTTTATATTTCACAGATTTTACACAAATTATCCTAAGTAAATAGATAAATAAATTAATACATATTTATTTACATTTAGATTGGATTAATTATATTGACTTAAAAAATTGGATGTAAATTAGATCCAGTTCCAATAAATATTTTTCTTTTTCATTTTTAGTTGCTATAGTTTACATTTAACTAAATTAGTTTATGAATGCCCCTATATAGGAAAAAATATTGAGAATTTAAAGATTGAGGCATTAAAAAAAAAGTGTATCACTCAGAATTAGTTTAGCCAGAAGATAAAAAAAGCGAACAAATAGTAATAAATTTTATTTGTAATTTTTTTATTAAAAACAGATAGATATTTTAGGAAAAAAATAAAGTACACTTTTTAAGAACAAAATTTAGATATTCTTTTACAGGTGTACTTTGTGTTAATTTGGTTTGTGATATTTTTTATAAACTTACATTGAGTTATTCGTATAATAGTGGTTACATATGTGTATGTGTTGTACTTTCATAAATGAATTACTTGTTGTGTGTTTATTGGCAAATAGAACAAAAACATGTAAAACTGTACTTTAGTGGGTTGTTCTATCTTTATTAGTGGTGTGTCTGAAACCTAAATGCACTACGTTTATTCTTATGCCTATTAAGATTTTTTTTAACTCGCAAATGAAGTGATTGATTTTATTAGACCTAACCTAATCTACAAACTTAAACTAACTAATCATTTATGAGTTTAGTTCAATGGAATTGTTCAAGTTGATCAGTGGACCAAACCCTCTATATAACAACATGCATTATGATTTTGCATTACAAAAAGATTCTTTCCACCTACCATACTCACTAATTAAGATGGAGTTTCCCTAGGAATGGTGGTGTCTAATACTTTAAAAAAAACTTTTATACTTATTTTTTGTACAAAGTAATGTTTTGACAATCCTTTTATTTAAAGATGGAAACTGTAAGCAACACAAATGATGCTCTCCTGAGAGGTTTGTTAATCAGAATTAATGTAAATAACATTTAATTGAACGATATTTTATAATATATTTGAATAGGGAAATTTAAAAGGATAATTATTTTTTATAAAGAATTTAGAAATATTGTATGATAAAATATATTGTTTAGGTAACTAAGTTTTAAAGAAAATTAAAATTTTAAGAGATCAATTACATAAGAATTTAAAATGATTGATATTCTTCTGTTTATATATTTTCTCTTTTTATTCTATCTATAACTTTTGTAGCAGCTATTCATAATCTAACTAATACTGAAACATTGACTTGTTAGATATTATAATCTTGACATTGTTTGTTGATAAATGTTTAGACTAAAATTGTAAGATTATGAAAATTATTTTATTATTGATGTAGATAAAGAGTTATTTCTCATCTAATACTAGTAAGAGTTTTCTTAATAAACATTATGGATGTTTCTCAGTTGACGCGAAACTTTTTTTTTTCTTTCATTTATGTTAACTAATATTATTTTTAAATGATGTTAATCAGGATTTTTTTCCCCAATAAATATCAATTAGAGTTATTTTGTGAACAATACAAGTTGAAAATATTTTTTTTATTAATGTTAATTAGAATTTTGTTCACCAACGAGGGATTTACTTTTTTTTTATTATTGATGATTATTTTTTTTATTAATGTTAATAGGAGTTTCTATTTTACGTTATTAGTATTATTTTGTTATTACTGACCACTTTTACTTCCTCCTCATTAGGTTTTTGTCACATGTAAATTAAAATTTTTCGATTAATTTATGTTATTGTTACTTTTTTCTACCTCTATGTGATTATTATCTTTTATTAAGACGAATATTATTCTTTGTTATTAATTTGTTAGAATTTTTATTTTAATATCGTGAAAAAAAATAACCAATATTGGATTAGATTTAAGGAATTGTTTACTGGACACAAATGTAAAAGTTGAAAAAAATCTTAACTAATATTATCATATAAATATCTTAATCTATATTAATTTAAACCATTGCAGTCAAGATCAACTAAAATAATATGTGAGATAAAAAATCTCGGTGAAGTTTAAAAAAAAAAAAAAAAAAAAAAAAAA
>Ga0209489_105455_pt1 | contig 22023 bp, 15 predicted proteins | sample SiratrowhiteBW_FD_187527 | JGI IMG/M metagenome (GOLD analysis project Ga0209489, IMG submission 187527) | Root nodule microbial communities of legume samples collected from California, USA - Siratro white BW (SPAdes) (version 2) | ecosystem: Host-associated > Plants > Roots > Nodule | place...
TTAGTTATTTTAAGTTTTTTTTTTTTTTTCAGAAGTCGCGTAATCGTGAAACATATTTAAGTAACTAAAATAGAGGAGATTAAAGATAGACAGTTTTCAAGTGATAAAACAAAATGGGAATAAATGATAAACTAATTAATATAAATTCACCTTTTAAAAGTTCTAAATAACGAAAAGTTGAAAAAAAAAAAAAACGTCATAAGATCATTCTAAAGGGTTGCTGTGAGCACTTTATGTGGATTGTGCACTAGTCACTAGAACAGGCATATCATGACTGATTAATGAAAGAGCATGAAATAGGTTCCATAGGATTGAAGTTCATTTAACCTTGGCACTATATATAACTTTTGAAACCTAAGCGGAGGAATAGTAGTCTTGAATTTGACAAATAATGACTAAAATGCAGGAGGTACACACTTTCAGAAAATTTGTATGGTGCTCAGAACAATAATCCACAAATCAGGGGATTGAACAACTCTCATTAACAGACAAAAAATTGGCCATTCAACTATAAGCAGCTCGTTTTCAGTGTAAGCAAGCATCATTTTAAAAGGGTTCTTGTCAAATGTTCTCTGGCGGTAGCCCAAGCTTGAGTTAGTGTCTGCAAAATCCAGAAAATTTCTGTCAGATTGAAGATCGAGTACATGCCATTGTTATTCTAAAATTCGGCTTGCAAAAATGTGTTATAGAAAAATTGCTATCAAAAGGTAATGTAACTTGGGGGAATAACCTAACCATCTTCGATCTATATGGCAGATTTTGTGCATTTGAGTTGTACAGTTCAATAGAAACAGCACGTTAAGAATAGAAGCCAAGCCAAAACATAGTTGCATTACCTGCTCTGACAAGGGGGCATCAGCATCCAAGCTATGAGAGGTCACTTTTTCAGCAATAAGAGGTCCATTTGTTTCAAGGATCATCCTTTGAGGAAAAACAATAAGTAAAAAATTAAACTACTTTTCGGGGAAATAAAAGTTGTGGATAAGAAATATATGCATACCCTCCATCAACAATCTCATCAAGACACAATAGAATGAGATCCAAGTTCTCAAGTGCCTCTCTTTTGTCAACATTGCTCCTGCATAAAAGGCACACACAGCATGATCAGTAAAGGTGCATCAAGTTTTAAATCCATATAATAAAATACAACCAAACATACCTCAACAGAAGAGTGACCGCATCAAAGAAACCTTGAAGTACCGATGCTAAAATGAGCTCATTTTCATCATCACCACCAGTAACAAAGAAATGAAGGTCTTGTACAAATTTGTAAATAATGATATTGTTCTCAAGTAGTGTTACCTCAGCTGCAGATAATTGTAAACGATAAATCAGTTTCTATAGAAACATGAATAATACATGCAGAAGTTTGTCCTTTTCTTGAATAATAACATAAATATAATTAGTATGTTATGCCGAGGGCTGCTTTCGTTGAACTATTGATTTCATGTTGATTCCTAGCAAGGGAAACAAAAGAAAGATCAATCATGCCTACTGATAAACACCCAGGCACTCTGAGATCCCTCTCTTAAAAGCTAGTCATTAAGAGGGGAAAACCAAAATATTAAGCACTCCACTAAGCATCTCATACTGCTCGATGTGAGATTTAAACATTCCTTAATACCTACCCCATGTCTGTATCATAGGACTACTATTGAGAGTCAATGTCCAAGGAGCTGACACTCTACAATGCTTAACTTGGCCTTTCTGGTCAGTACTTCCATAGGTAATCCTTTTGGAGACACCAGCAACTAACTCTAATACAAATTGATAAAGACACAAATGCTTATGGAACCCTCCCTTCATTAGGAGGGGAGAACCAAATCACTTAAGTATTCCACTGAACATTCTACACTTAGGCATTATCAAAGAAGAACACACAATTGAAGAAAAGAATGGCCCAATCTATTTCTGAACTTGGTGTGCAACAGACAGGATTGCACACTCGTAAGAATGTTCCAAAAGAATTCAGAGAATTTTTGTATACTATTGCCAAAGCACCAACTGATATGACCATGTCAAACACTATACAATTTAATCTATGATATAAAAACATCATGAAAATACTTCACTTTATTATTTAGTCCAAGGTTTAACATTATGACTCATTTTAATGATGTCAAGATATTGGCTATGTAGGGAAGTTAATAGAATTCTTGGAAGAAATGCCCACAGACAGAAGTATTTAATGATCAAAACCAAAGTGCAAAACAGATTAATCAATAACCAAAACTTTATAACATAAAGAAAAAAACATTATCAGATTGATATGGCAAGCTCTAGCACCTAATACAAAAAAAAATGACTTCATAGATATGGTTGTCAAACTCTAATGCTTACCTTCTGTTCGAGCATTTGTCTTAACAGTCTTACTAAATACAAACTTCTCAAAAGCTAACTTTGAATTGTTTGTTGGCCAGTCATCTGAGTAATACTTGACTGCCACACGCTTCCCTTCAGAGTCCAAAAGAAGAATATTTTTTATCAAAGGACACAAACCCTACAAATGTAACAACATAGCAGCCAGTCATTAAAGGAGCACTTTGCTTATCACAAATCCCTTGCACAAATATCAGAAGCTTCTCCCCAATGAAAGCAAATGCAACTGAGTGCAACAGCTTCCTTTTGACATCATCTATGGGAAAATAAAAATCCGTAATCAAGTTTTCTCTTTCACTAGTTGGCATTACCTTCCAAGTCTCTATTCACACTAACTTCTCAACATGCACTTATATGAGGAGAAAATAAGAAGGTGAAATGAATTAAGCTTTTCTAGTTAGTTAAAATTAGCTATAGGTAAAAATCAGCTTTTACTAAATGAGAACATCTATAATTAATTTATGCATAAACTAATTTTAACTTGTAGAAGAAACCAAAGTTGTCTTACCTTATTTTCTTTTCAAGTACTTATTGACATGTTTATCCAAAAAGAGCATAAATTGCAATGTTAGCAAAACTGCTGCTTAATACATTTAACATTGGAAAATACATGAAAACCCTCCCAAGTTAAATAACAGAGTATCAATTATAGTGTTCACTTCATACAGTAATGTACAAATGTGACTTCCAGCACATTCACTAATCATCATACTTTAGTGTACATGAAAACAATAATGAATCATTGAATCCCTTTCTCTTAATTATCATCAAGTCTACCAGGAGCAGGTACCATGTTTTCAAAATTTGATGCAAACCCAGAAACAAATCTAACACATTTATGCCCGAAAGTTCAAAACTTAAAGACTCGGAGGGAAATGTTACAAATAGATCTGAAAAGAGAGTAAACGTACATCTCAAATTAAAACAACACCCATTCACACGTATATCATTATTCAAACTCCAGATCACTTGATGATCCAACAAACAGTAACAAAATAAGAACTTTTTGGAAACCCAGTTCCTAGATTTACGGGAATAAGTCAGTGTTCCAACGGATCCATTAAGAGGGAAAAGAAAATCAAAATTTAATCAATTTCATAGTTCTTCACGAACCTACCATATTTAGCTAAATATGCCTACAAAATTGTGATTTGTGTGCACAAGATATGAGATGTCTGATATGAAGATCTGGCAGAGAGAAAAAGAGGCTTACTTGAGATGCCATGTCAGAGAGAAAGACACAATTTTGCACCGCCCTGCAAAGTTTGGAATAGAAGATCTGTGACGAGAGAGGGAGCAAATAAGAAAAATAATTTTAATAAGAGAGAAGGACAATTTGGTAAATAAAGATATGTGTTGTTTGTTTTTGTTGGAAAATATTTCTCTTTATTATATTGATGCTCTAATTTCTGCTAAGGACAAAGCAATTGTCTCACAAATAATACCTCACAGTTCACAAACCCCAAACAAAACTGAAAATATAAATTCTTGAATATTATACACTATCTTTGTAAGAAAATACACAGAAAAATTATGGGTAGTATTCAGTAATATTCTTCATTTTTTTCAACTAACTAACTTCAACTTTTTAGTTGGATTAAAGTGAATGAATATTAAATTTTGCATCTTTAAATTAGTTCAATTTGATTTCTTTTAGTAATGTCATTAATTTGAAATTGTGGATGAAAAAATGGATTATGAGAGAGATTTAACTTATAAAAGTTAATAATAAGAAAAAAAATAGCTTTAAATCTTAAATATATACTTCTTCAAAGTGAATGATTCAATTAGTATAATTGGTATTTTTTTTTTAATATATTATTCACTTCGAACAAAATCTATATTTTAAAATTATTTTCATCTTATTATTATTAATACTTTAATTTTTTAAAAATATGATATCAGACTTGTAGAAAAAATATGGATATCTGTAATTTTTTCTTACAGAATCAAATTATTAAAAAGAAATAAATATTAATTATGTAATTATTTTTATTTTATTTTCTTTCTTTAATTATATCTAAAATGGTTACATTATTTATATATATTTATTTATTTATCTTAATAAAAAATATTTTTATTCTCATATTTTTTTATTTATTTTTGTTTATTTTTTCATTTTATAATATAATATTTATTTGTAACCATAGAATCTTAAACTTAATTATATTTAATATTACTATTTTAACCTAAAATTCAAAACAGTTTGGAGAAAGAAAACAATTAAAGAAAAAAAAAAGTAGGCTGTGACAGCAATAAATTATAAATTCGTACTAAGTTACAACCAGTCATTTATTTAGACTTTAACTCAATCTTACTTACTCTGATAAATCGGATTTATAAACTTGAAAATCAAAACGATTGTAAATTTCGATTTGTTATTTGAAGCTAGAAATGGATCATTGTTTGATACTGGCACTATATATGGACCATGGTTTACCAATCCTTAATTTATTTATTTTTTTAACAGTAAATAATATAAATAAATAAAAGCACTTTAAGAGTGTTCGAACTTTATTACAAAAGTTTCTTAATCATACATAAAAATGCAAGAGATATCAAGTTAAAATTATAAATGAAGGAATGAACCACAAAGCATGAAAATATACTACGTTATAATGATGCCCTTATGAGACCGGATTTTGAAGTGTGTTTCACGCGAATCGTAGCAGCAGGTGAATTGTAAAAAGTGCAGCTTTTGGTTATGTATTGCTCTGGAACTGTAAGCCTCTTTACATTTTGCCTTTGATTGTTTGGATTTGGAACATGTTTAAGGAACTACCTCAGACAGTTAGCCATATATAGATGTAACATTTAGCATCACTCTCCGCAGGTATCACAATTTATTACTCACTCATTCATGTGCAGCTTTTGGTTTTCACGCCTTCTGCTGCATATGTTTAGGTTTTTATATAATCTTGGAGATCATAGCATGCTATCATTTCTATTCAGAACAAACCAGAAGAATTCTTATAGAATGGTAGAGTGAATATTCACCAAAATGATGAAAAGTATGGTTAATAACCTCATGATATGCATGAGGAATTGCTTTCTCATATTATGTTGTTTTATCAAATTCTGAATGTTTCAAAATAAGTTGTCCACTTAGACTAATTCAAGACAAAAAGAATGGAAAATAATCATTATATTTGTGCAACATATACCAACCTGGACTATAAATATATCTTAGTGTTTGCATTTACAAAATGATATGAGGGAGCACAATCATTTGTTTCCTGATTTTGATCTGTAATTTAAATTTCATTGTGTACGAGAACTCGTTGGATCTATGTAATATAACAAGAAGAATTATCTTTGACCAAGTAGACTTGGAAAAACTAGACAAAAAATTCAAAATCAATTTTAAACTCATGAACATGTGATCATATGATCATATATGTGAATATTTATCTAAAATAATATTAACTAAAATTTCAACTTGATTTTGTACTACGTAAATTCAAATGCAATGTAAGAATGTGAAATGGGTACTCAGAAAAACGGAGTATGGTTGTGACATCAGGCCTAATCTGAATTATATGATCTCTTGCAAGCTCCATTAATGTTTCATGGTCCAATTATTTTGTTTAAGCTCGCACCTACGCTGGTAAGTCAATGATATGAGATAACTAATTGATAGGGAGAGGACTGAAGAGTGTAAAGACTGGAACTGCAAACCTATAACCCCTATAAAATTTTCCTAAAATGAAGATAAATCGGTTGAGGCCATGGAAATGTATGAGTCAGACCTTGCAACCATGCTTTTGGATGGAATCTATTTGCTTCTCTTTTTTTTTTTTTTTCTTTCTGTTTCTGTCTTTGTCTGGTTGAGTTTTCACAAGTTTCTGATGTCAAAATCGAGCTACCCTTATCAAATGCATCTATTCATACAGAGAGGTTTTAGTTTTAATATTTCAAGATTAGCCTGAGATCTATCTGCTTGGCAGTGGTTGTAAAGACAGTGTTGATTTGCCAAACTATTTGAATACGAGGACAAGTTTCTACAAGCTACAAAGGGATATTATGTATGAACTTGAGAGGTGAAATCATGTCATTACATTATATCAACAATATTTAGCAGATATGAACAGTGTTCACGGGCTATAGAAGGAGGGGCCACACTTGCACTTCCAGCTCTCAGGCTCATAATTTGCATACTGGATGCCCAAATGGCTGCGCCTGGTGCTGGTGCTGGGAACTTGAATGGCTTCACATGGAACACAACCATAACACTTGTGCTCACAGCTTGGTGGACTTGACCCTATTTTGCTCACTCCATCATATGCTTCCTGCATTGTCTCTGACGTGCCTATGTCCATGAAACCCTTTAACATAGATAGATAACACAGTACAACCATATATTGGTCATCAGTACACCAAGTAGACCACCCAAATCTAAACAAGAGAAAGAGAAACAAACCTTTTCTGATTCCATAGTATATGGTGGTGGAGAATGTAGAACCTCTTCTTGGGCTGAAAGTAGGGGACAAGAGTTAACATAGGAGAGAAAGAATGAAGCATATCAGCTAGTTTAATGAGGTGATCAAGAGTCTAAAAAATATGCACTGAGCTGAAAGTTCTAAGGGCAAGCGATCCAAATGCCATTTTCTTACAAGTATGTTTGAAAAGTTTTGGAGAAATATCATTGCTAATTTATAAGTACATTGAGGTATTATAAACCAACAATTGCAACTAATAGAAAGAAGTTAATCTTCAAAACGGTGTGTAACTATAACTAACCTGGAAGAAATGGTCTCCTTACTGCAGAAACCAAACTCACTATTTGCAGTGCTAGTAGAAAACAGAATAATCTTCCTGTCATTTTTCTTTCTTCAAAAATGCAAATGATGTATCAGATGATGTTTGTTGTTGATGGTAACGTTTGTGTTGATGATAGTGTTGTGAGAGATGTGCAGAATTTAAATCACTCATAACAAGTGGCTAGGGATGATTGCTGGAATATATGAAGGGTACCAAAGGAGCTTGCAAGCTTCAAATCCCAAAAAGCAGGCCAGGACCCCCAAACATTCTAAGGCTACACTTTAAAACCTATGCATTGGCCAAGAGATTTTGCTTCACAAGCAAGAGATTCAGTTTTCTTGTCACATAGTTAAAATCCCCAGCAATTTTCATCTTCATTTGACAACTCACTAGGAAGTCCAAAGACTAGTCTTTTTTCCACTGTCTTTCTGCATCTAACCTTGGATAACTTACCTTTCAAAACAAGTCAAGCTTTTCTCTCTCAAATCAATCTAAATTAGTAGTACTATTTATGGTGATCCACTAATTCAGAATAACAGCACCCTTTTAGGGCCTGATTTCCTGAAGCACACCTGCAAGGCCCCTATAAATTTTTTATATTTCAGATAAAAAAAATAAAAATAAAAACTTTGACGTGTAGACCACACAATACCTACAAAGCCTTTCCCTTTTCCTGATGCTTTCATTGCCATATGGGGAAGAAAGAAATCAACAACAGAAAGCCAGTTGTTTAAAGTGGTAAAAAGCACCAGTCTCTAAGCATTCAGTTCTGCAGGAAAAGAAATTTAATGAGTTAGTTAACGAATTAAATAAGGTAACATTCTCAACTTTCCATGGGTTGGTTGTTGGAGAACCTACAAGTCTCCTTATTAACATCCAATCTGGGCTATTCTTTTACTACTTGGCATTGAATTTGGGTGTCCCACCTCACCTGTTGGATATTTTCCCGCATTAAATGAATAGCATATTCCAGTTACATCATTTATTATGGTACAAAAAGCACCATGGAAGAAAGAGATCAAACCAGGCATGCACAATTAAACATAGAGGGTTCAGTGAGTTATAGGTGAAGTAGCCATTAATTAGTACTGTTATATTATGTCATTTTTCTCTGTTAAGCTTATTAGGCACTGTAAAGTAGACATTATTGTGTTGTAATTGACTGCAACCAGTTACATAATTTATAATGGTACAAAAAGCACCATGGAAGAAAGAGAACAAACAAGACATGCACAAGTAAACATAGAGGGTTCAGTGAGTTATAGGTGAAGTAGCTATTAAGTATTATTAGTGTTATATTATGTCATTTTTTCTGTTAAGCTTATTAGGCAATGTAAAGTAGACATTATTGTGTTGTAATTGACTGCAGCCAGTGCTGTTTGTGCTATAACAAGTGTTTCAGATATATGCAATAAATAAGCTCGGTGATGTTATAGAAAAGGTTAGTAAAAATTACCTGAATAGTTCATCCATCAATCATGTTAAAGGACAATAAAGGGAAGGCATGACTCAATAACAAATGCACCTATATATTCATTTTTGTGTAATGTGGGTGAACCCTATTGTCTGGGAATTATTACTTATAGTTATGGGGCAGGTGAGTGATTTGAGTAAAAGGATATTTCATATGTGATGTGCTATATAGTCAAGGAAGCTGATGCTATCTACCTACATACCTGCAGACAGTTGCTAAGAAAGTGACAGAAAAGACCCCTACTAATAATATAGAGTTTAGGGCTGCTGAAAAGGAGTTAAGGAAAAACATGAGGGAGAAAAAAGATAAGCCTTACGAGTTAGATCGTTTGCATGAATGTTTGGCTGTTCAAGTAACGTTAATTAGGAAATGAAAGAGTAACGGTATATTCTTCTATTGTAACTTTTCTATTAATCTTCTTAGTACTTTAAAATAAGTTTCCAATCAAAACAAGAATGCATTTAATATCTTAATAAAATCCATTCAGTTCTTTTACTAATTCGAATAAGATTTGTAAAAAATATTGTGGAAAACTTCAAACCATTCCAAGTGAAAGTGTTTATACATTGCTTAGGAGTCAAAGATAAAGATAAATTAAAGTATCTTTTAAAATCAAAATCAATGATAGAATTTCAAATTTTAAAAGAAACATTATTTTATAGTGATTAACTTTAATAATGTCGTCTCAATAAAATTTAGATTAAAAGATTGACCTCTTACATAAAAATGAAACGATCGTTCTCTTAGCCTTAGTGGAGAGGCGTGTTACAAATGTCTATAATGTTGAAACGAGTTCATGCAAAAGATTGCTTTGATTTTTCATGAAATAAACTATTATTACTCACATACTTTGCGTTGCTTATAGGATGTACAAAATGTTCTCAGATAATGGAGGATAGTTAGGTGTCTGAATTCGCTTCTGATGCGATTTTCCAAGTTCCTCGTATACTACTTATAGAAGCTTCTGCTTTATTGCTTAACATGAATATATGCGTTCAAGTCATAGTTCCAAACACACTTTTAACAGCTAGGAGGTGGAGAGGCTATCAGCATATATATTCTTAAATGCATACATGCCAAACCCAATCAAACTTCCCTGCACCAACCAATAACTCATCCCTATCTGAGAGCATCATATGCCATTGCTCCATTATTGATACCAAACTGGAATCCAATGCCATCAATGTAATGTTGGTTAACTTACCAGTAAGACCAGCTTTATCAATTTTTATAAGATTTAAATCTGCCTCAGCAAAGATATAGATTTGCAAGAGGAAAATCAAACGGATTAAAATGTAATTAGACACCAATATTAGTGTAATTGAATCCCAAATTTTGTTCCATACAGGTGACATGTGCAAATAAATGTTTTGTTCGTACAATGTTAACTGCCTAATAAAAGAGTGGCCATACTGTGATCATAAATCCTGCCAATGTACTAGATGATGTTACATATCAGAGTTTACAATTAAACTTTCACATTGATAATCTACCATCAGTCCAGGGACAATTTCTCTCTTCTTCTGAAAAGAGGACTCAGCATTTATGTAGTCAATTGAAAACACAAATCATTTACTACTTATAGATCATAATTAAGACAAGAAGAAAAGAAAGATAAATGGACAAGGCAAACATGGTAGCTTTGATGGTTAACAACACTACGACAAGTCTTCAAACTCCTTTGTTATATAAAATAAGGGCACACCCTAGCCATCCCTTTTTGGTGTGCCAGAATCAGATTCTTTCTTGGGATGAATGGCCTCAACAACAGCTTCAAACTCCTCCTTCACCCGTTCAAACACATTTGGCCCTTTGACTTCATCACTTGGAGTTTTCTCATCAATGTCGTCACTTTTCCCATGAGTTTCTTTGTGATGGTGAGGCGATTTGTCATGATGAAACACTGCCTCAAACTCCTCCTTAGCTCGCTCAAAAATGTTTGGAGATTTTACATCTTTTTCTTCAAAGAAACAAAACAAAAAATTTAGATCTTTAATGAAAAAAAAAAGTGTCATATCATGAATTAACCAAGAACATGTGATGTAACCAATAATTCCAACATAAGAAATCAAGTAACCTCCCAATCTTCCTCAAAAGTCCACAAACAGAAAGAAAGGAAATTTCAGCAATGGGCAAGCAGAAGAAACCATATTATGAATTAGGGCTGAAATAATTTTTCTTTTAATTTTCTACTTCCACTTCTTCAAAAAGTCACCTCATCTACATTTTGTTTCTCGTTATGGAAATTATTAAAAAGGATAAAACTGTGAATTTTTGTAATTGAAGGTGAAAACAAAAATGAAAATTGAAAGTGATTTTCACCCATTTCCCTCTTCCCTTCTAGATTCAATGGAGACCAGGACAAATTGTAACTCGAGAATTCAAAGGGTATTACCATATTGAAACCAATTTCAACAAGACCAAGTAAAGGGCAACCTTTTGAAACTTAGGTCACAAGATAAAAAACTGCAACAGGTAAAAGATGAAAGTCCACGATAGCGCAGCGTGAATCCTAAGAATCTTTTAAACGAAAAATATGAAAAGATTAAAGCTTTGAATAATGATAACCTGAAATCGAATCATTGGGCTTGGGATCCCTTTCTGCCATTGAAGTTCAGTTGAGGCTATTTCTTTCTTCTTCTTCTTCCCTTCAACTTCTTTTTTCCTTTATTTTTCTTTTTTTCAGCGTTTCACTGTTTTCTAATGAAATTTCATCTAATAAAAAGAAATATGTAAACTTTTTATTGCGTGATATGCTTAAAAACTAGTTAAACACTATTCTATGTAAAATCTTTATAATTTTGAGGTGTCAATAGCCACTTGATTAAATTTTGGGGTAAAAGCCTGTAAGCCCAAAACGGAACCCAATGCGTTTATTTGGTCCTTATGGTTATTTTAGACATTTCACTCATACTATAAGTGCATGTCACAGTTTTGTAAAGTACAGGAAGCAACTAATACAATTGATAGCCAATTACTTTCTGCAATCCCTTAATTTGAACCTCCACCCCCATATTTTTCAAAATAATTTTATGTAATGAATATAATTTCTAAAATATACCTTTTGAAATTTATGAAATACATTATGAAACACATTTTCCATAACAAAATTAGAATTTTGGAACCAGATCTACACAACAAAATTTCTAGAATATATAAAATACATTCAAAAATAAGCTTTGCAAAATAAACTTTTTTTAAAAAATACAATACTTTCTAAAATGTACTTTAAAAAATGTGGTTTGAAATAAATCTTTTAATGAAAAAGACTTTCTAGAACAATAATATTTTTTAACAATTTTATTGTGACGTCATTTGTATATGTTCCTTAACTTTCTCTTTTTTATTTTTATCTAAAGTGAGACTTATACTTAATTGTCTAATTATGAAAAATGTGTTTTTAATGTGACAAAAGATATAAAAGCTTCAATACTAATACTACTGTGATCAAATTAATGTCAACTTTTAAATTCTCGATTTGACCTAACTACATTCAACCAAGAACAGTGAATGCCCCAATATTGCATAGCAGAGTCCACTAAGAACTTTGGGATATTTTCATACACCAAATTTGGGAAGAAATTGAATTTGCCTCTTTGGGAAGAAAACAAAGTGAATTGAAAAGATTTAACGTCGAGTTTCTAAATCAGAGAAGACTTGTGCAATCCATTTAGGGCCGATGGTGCACATGGGAGGGTGTGGAGAACATGGATCACACAAATTGTGGCTGAAAACTGATGTTTCACGACACAACCCTAACGGAGTCAAGGTCGGAGTCAAGGTCGGAGTCACGCATGTAGTTGAACATTCTGTGCAAGCCATTCACAACTAATATACACATATTTATTACCAACACTTCGTGATCACCATGAAGACGAAATGAAGTTGAAAACATAGACATTATTAAAGAATTAAATAAGTTAAGAAACCCTAAATTCTACCTTTGAATATGAATTGAATATGATGTTATGCGCTGTTCTTCGCGTCGGTCCCAGGACATCCTATGTTTCATGCTCTGCAGTTTTTGTCTCCCATTCATATTACCATCTTTTGTTTTCTTATTCTGTTCTGTCTTCACATATATCCACTTCACTTTCACATATAATCGTTTCATATTATAAACGCACGCGATTTATAATTTCGAATATGGTACATTTAATATATATTTTAAACAAGTTTAACTACTAAAATATATATTTCAAGATAGAATACATAATATTTCAAACTAATAAAAAACCTAACTAGTAATATTTGTAGAAGGTATATTGTATATCCATGTTTTGTATACAACAAGGAGGAATACAGAACATTTATGTTAATGGTCAATTTAAAATCTTCATTCTAAATTGCCAATGCATAATGTGTGTTGTGTATATTGCTTTGTTGTAGTAATACATGCATCAATAATTAATCTCATGCAGTTTATGATTTCATTTACCTTAGAATAAGTATATTGAATTTGTTTTGCTCTTACTCTTCACTTAAAATTTTCTTAACAACCACTACTTTAATTAAATGAAATATTGAAAATAATATATTTTTAAATAAAACGCGTTTAAAAAAATTTAAAAAACTTTCTCCTTTATAATAAGCCTAAAATTACACATAACACTTTTTTTTTTAGTTTTTCGATTCTCTAGTGCACATGATAAAGTTGGTTTCGAAAATATTAGCTTCTTAAGAGGCAAATTTATTAAGTAGTTGGAACAATTGCTTTAATATAAACGATAATTTTAAGTTTTTTTATCTGTCCTTCATCTCTGATAGTTTTTTTTTTTTGTTAATTATAATCTATTTATAATGGCGTGTAAATTTGACCTTACCGTAGACATTGATAATAAAGAAATTTTTGAAACTTGGTGTTAGCATTACATATCTTTGCTTGGTGCATAACTCAAGGTGTGACAACTTGACATGTTCTCATGGATGTAAAGATATCAATTACCATGTTTTTATATCAAATTAGTCACTTATATATAATTATTAACTTGAAAATTTTCTATTATTTATTAACTAGGAAGAAAAGATTTCACTGGTAAAAATAAATGAGAAATTCACCATATGGAAAAACAAGCTAAAAAAATAGTACATGTATGTTATCACAATTTTAAGGTGGTATATAACGAGGGCTGAAATTAAAAAAAAAAAAAAAAAGTGATAGCGATACAAAAAATATGCATTTAACATTAAAGATATGAGGTGATTTTGTTTATATTTTTATATTAACATTTTATACCTTGTTTGAATTTCAAAAGAAAAATACGAAGGATAAAAATAAAAGAATTGATAAAAGATAAATGGGTAAAAGATAAAGTTGAATATTTTTTTTGTGATAAAATGGAAATATATGAAAAATATATAATTTTTATATAGTTTGATTGGAGTTAAGAAAAGAAACAGAAATATAAATAAAAATTGATGAAAAATACTATAAACAGATGTCTCATTATTACAAAAAAAATATTTCAATTTTCTTTTTCTTATCAAGCACGCTACACTAATTCTCTCACTTCTCGTCCTTCTCCCTCCACTCAACCAAACGAGTTATTAGAGCTATTTTAGTTCTTTATTTAAATACTAAAAAAAAGTCAATTTTTGAAATATTTTTAGGACTGGCCTCATAAAATATATTTTATATTTTTTCTATTTCTAAAGAAAAAAAAATCCGTATTGATTTGGTATTGATAGAGGGAAGCATAAAAAAATAGCAAGCTTTTGAGTTTTGACTGATTCTGTTTCTTTCACATCACCGCGTCTGAACTTTTCACATAGTCATGTAAACACTTTCTGTAAGTCACAATCATTTTCCAATTTCTGAATTCAAAATAACCCATTTATGGGGCTTCGTTGGCCACGCAAATTTCCTTATTTACTATTCAAACTAAACTCCGTCACTGCTAATGAAAATTCCAAAAGGGTCACAGTTTTCTGCAATCTCTGTCTCTTACGTATTTGAAAGTACCTTCTAGGACAATTTTCCACCCTTTCATGTCTTCAAAACTCTTGCCTTATATAAGACACAACCAAACCGCCCATTTCCATCACTAACACCAACAAAACTCAAGTTCTATCCATACATCTATCTTTGCAAAAACCTCACTTCGTGTACTTTAAGGTGATTGATTGGTTATTCAGTTATTCAGTTTTCAGTTGGAAACATGTCTTTTGCAAAAAAATAAGTACATCATCGTATGTTTTACAAGGTTGTGTTATATTATAGCATAATGTAGTTTATTTGCCTATGATTCAGAGGTAGGAATTGGTTTCAATTTTGTTAATTAAAGCGTTTTTAATCAATGATTGACTTGGTCTACTTAGATTTTCTTTGGGGGGTACCCTTTGATCTTGGGGCAGGAAAGTTAAAGCTTATGACTTTACGAGAATGGCGTGTTCATGAATTTGATGCATTAAATGGGTCACAGTTGACAAGGAAAGGTCTTCTTCTCCTTAAATTGTGACCAGTGTTTGTGGAACTCTAACCAACCCAGTGTTACTTATTTGACAGCTTCAAGGGTGTGTGCTAATGGTAACAGTAAGGCCTCTGGACTATGAGTCAAAGGAGGGGGAGAACACCTTCAGAACAATGAGCTTCAACAAGTGCAGAAGCCTTGATGAGTTGTATAAGCCTGATGAGTTGGATGAGGTTATTACTGAGAAATCTACAAGATCAAAGAGAAGGAAGGTGGGGAATCTGAAGCTGCAAACCACATTCTCCTTCAAGTATCTACTTTCTGATAATTCTGATTCAAAGGAGAAAGTTGATGGCTTTTTCAATAAACAAAGCCCCCCAATTGTGTTGCCAGAATCAGAAATTTTGTTCTCCTCAAAGTCCATTGGGGGGGAGCGTGATGTGGCTGCAATCAAGCTGCAGAAGGTTTACAAGGGCTACAGGACCAGAAGAAATCTTGCAGATTGTGCAGTTGTTTGTGAGGAGCTATGGTTTGTTCAATATCCATCTTTATGATATATTTTTTGTGCTCAAGGGAATTTGCGTTGAATTTAATTTCTATCAGATTAGTAATAAAAAAAATTATTCGGTGACAGTATAAAAAATGCATTTTTCAGTGTATATAGTGTTTTTTTTTTGCAATCAGAATTCAACGATTAGTGGTTGATTTAGTGCTCAATGATTTCCTCTAATGAGTATTTTCTGTAAAATCTTAATTTCAGGTGGAGAGCCTTGGATTTTGCTGCTCTTAGCAGGTGTTCCCCATCAAAGTTTGACTCTGGTAAATCAGAAACAGCTAGTTCAAAATGGGCAAGAGCTAGGACCATGGCTGCTAAGGTACCCCTTTTGTGTGGGAAGCAAGAATCTCTGAATAAATATTATTTGCTTTAATATTCTAGCCATTGTTTTCCAATAAAATACTGTGGTTGCTTGAAATATAATTGACTTGACATAATTTGTCTATTTCAATTATATCTTTGACTGGGACCACAGAAACAAATTCAAATTTCTCATTCGCTTTCCGACAATTTTTCTTTTAGTATTTTCTTATCAAAATATTTTTTCTTCTTCTTTTGTGCTATTGGTAGGTGGGAAAAGGTTTGTCCAAAGATGATAAGGCGCAGAAATTAGCTCTAAGACACTGGCTTGAAGCTGTAAGCTTGTGTTCACATCTTGATTAATTTATTTTTTATGTTCACATCAAGCTAAGATTCCCTTGTGCTTTTCAGATTGATCCACGTCACCGTTATGGACACAATCTGCACTTATACTATGATGTTTGGTTTCATAGCCAGAGTTCACAACCTTTTTTCTACTGGTAAAATTAACAGAAAACACTTTTTGCAGCAAAGTTTGTGCACACTTTTGACTTTAATTTTCTGATTTGGTAATTAATTAGATGTTATGTGACATGAAGGTTGGATGTTGGAGATGGGAAAGAAGTAAATCATGAGAAGTGCCTAAGAAGTGAATTATATAAGCAATGCATAAAGTATCTTGGACCCGTAAGTTTACTTCACCTCATCTCTTTGACAATGCCACATTTTTTTATGCATTTTTATTTGAAGTGGTATGAACTTTTACTAGATAATCTTTGGTCAATTCTAGTGGTGTATGGAATTGCCTAGCTAGCCATGTAGACTACAAAATCAAATTTAGGCACAAAATTCATTGATTAGTAAACTAACAACAAGGCATTTGTGCATGTGCATTCAATGTACAAAATACTTGACTTATAAATCATTCTTTATGCTATTCAATTGGTTTGACTCTAGACTATTTTAGCAGCCACCAGAATTCACTTTGTTGCTTGCAAATGCAGAAAGAGAGGGAAGCATATGAAGTGGTTATTGAGGGAGGAAGGCTTGTTTATAAAAAGAGCCAGAACCTTGTACACACTGTGGAGGGATCTAAGTGGATTTTTGTGCTCAGCTCTTCTAGAATTTTGTATGTTGGTGAGAAAAAGAAAGGCCAATTTCAGCACTCAAGTTTTTTGGCTGGAGGTGCTACTATTGCTTCTGGAAGATTGGTTGCTGAAGATGGAGTTATTCATGTATGACACGTGTTTTATTCATGCATATATTCCATTGATCATTATTCAACATAAAATGAAATTAGTTTCTGTTATCACTCCAGTTTTGTAACTTTGTGAAAATGAGAAGCATGTTGGTAGAGCTATATAAAGAATTTCACAGCACCTAAAGAGAATTTAAGGAAAGGTTGAAAAGCATTTTAGTTTCTTTATATGTATCTAAACTGATGCCATTTATTCTTATTCAGGCGATATGGCCCTACAGCGGTCATTACCGTCCTACAATGAAGAACTTTATGGAATTCATTGCGTTCTTGATGGAACATGATGTGGACTTGACCAATGTAAAGGTGAGTGAACCACTTCAAGCCATTTTTTTCTCTATAGATAGGTTATTTAGCCTTTGAGTATATAAAGTTTCATATGGATAGACTTAAATGTAGGCAAAAGCACAGGTGCAATTTTTTTTTACTAGAAGGATGTAAATTTTTCCTTCATGAAAATTGTGTCACGGTGTTCAATTGAAGTTATGCTAACGTGACATGACTTCAATAGAAAAAATAAATTGAATATCAATGTAGCACGACTTCAGTAAAAAGAATAATTTAAAATCATGATAATATGACATGATTTCAGTATAAATATTATTCTACTAAAAACACAACTTCAGTAACTTCAATTCAATTTGTTTTTACGTTTGTCTAAAGTCGTGTCATAGGGACATGACTTCGTGTCTTCGTGACACGACTTATCTATTTTCATAAAAAAAAAAAGAAGTTGTATCCTTTTTGTAAAAAAGAAAAAAAAATACATCTTTGTAGTGCTTTTGCCTTAAATGTAAGTATTAAATGTAAGTATTCATGTAAAAAATGAGTTTTTATAAAAATCAAGTGCATAAAGTGTAGCAATTTGTAATTTTATGTTTTGCTTGTGCAGAAGTATGCAATTGATGATGACATCCCACCTTCAAAACCTGCTGATGAGGAGGTACAGTTAGGGTCCAAAATGGCTAACAATGATAGTTCAAGTGGCTTTACCATTGAAAAAAGTTGCACTGAAGACAATATAGGTCAATCTGGTACCAATGTGCAGACTTCAACAGTTAAAGAGAGCAAACCATTGTCAAGAAAATGGACAACTGGAGCTGGTCCTAGAATTGGTTGTGTGAGAGAGTACCCTGCAACACTCCAAGTTAAGGCACTTGAACAGCTGAATCTATCACCTAGAGTCAACAATGGAAAAGTAGCAGCCAAGGCACCCATTCCCTCACCAAGGCCTAGTCCAAAAATCCACCTATCCCCAAGACTTGTGCACATGGGAATTCCTAGCCCATGAATAGTTTCCCCAAATCACACACCTTTTTCTTAAGGGGGTGTTCAATGTTCTTGTTCCATAGGCATTGCTTCACACTTTTAATTTGATCCTTTAGCTTAGAATCTAGGATATAGGTCACACCACACAGCAGCATCTAACCCATGATTTATTTTTTCATTTAGTTTTTTTGGCCAATTCTTTTGGTCATTCAGGTTATGGAGAATCATTTGTTACTCCTCATTTATTCTACCCAATTGTATTTTATGAGTTGGGTCAATCTTGCCTTGTTCAAAGTCAAATACCATTTTCAAAAGAGAATTTCTTTACACTTTTTGGCATTGTTTTCTCTTCCTCACTAAGCATTCTCAACCACTCACCAGTCATAATCATGGTTGGGAGTGGAGGATGTGATAAATTGGTATAATATTCCACATACAGATAACATGGACATACTGAAAGCAAGTAATGCCATGTCATCCATTGATGGAGTGACATGTAATGCCAATGCCATGATTGGTGATGGTGCTGTGTTTATGCAATTTCATTGGCTGAAGCATTTGAAAGTCAAGACTTGGCTTGTGTTACCAAAAACAAAAACAGAGACAAAAAGGGGTCAAGATTTGGTTTGGTTCAAAGACATAAGTGTCTCCTAGTCACCAGCCAAATTGACCACATTCCATAAATTAGGCAAGGGATTAATATTATTCTACCATATAAAGATTGAAACTTTCTCCCTTATACTATTTAATTTATGAGAATTTTATTTTGGCCATTTTCTTGCACCCTATTCCAAGTTTGGAGAAATTCAGCCTGATGAACCAAAAAAATTATGATTCTCAATCTGTGAGAAGCCAACTAAAATTCATCACGACTTTCATGGGTTCGTTTTGTAATAACACAACATGCCAAGCCAATATAATTAACAGGTTCTTATTTCCCCAAAAAAAGAAACTTGTGATTTTTTTTCCATTTATAGAAATGGAATGAAATTTTGGAAAGTTGAATTTTTATTTTTCTCTAGAATTGGAACGATTTATAACCAAACAATCCTTTAATAAAGCAATTCCAATTTGAGTTTATTTTCTAGAAAAAGGAGGACCTTTCAAGTACAATTCCTTCTTTGCCACTCTTTGTTTTGATAATTCATAAGTATATGAATACGATAACAAAGGAAGATTGACTTAAACTAAAATAGGATAAAACACGTTTTTCACGTCATTTGTTAATATGATGAAAAAATTAATCATCTTTATATAATAATTATAACTTGGTTTAAATTTTAATTAAGTTTATTGAGTTGTTATATAGTATTTAACGTTGCCACATTAAAAATACCGTTACCATATTAATTTATCATAAATATTTTTAATAAAAATATATTTTTTTTATATTTTTTAATAACTATAAAAAGTTGGTTGGTTGAAACATTGAAGAAAGTTGAAACATAATATAAGTGACAAGAATATGACAAGTTTTATGTCATGAACAAACTTATATAAAAGAGATATAATGATATCTTTAACATTATTTTAGGTTTTTCTCCTTATATGTTGTTCATTTCACTAATCTTGACTCAATTATCCTAATTTTATACTTGAATTCTTTTCGATCTCTCTCTCAAATGTGAGTCCTCTCTATACATTACAAACTTTTTCTTCATCTCAAAAATATTTACTGAGTCCTTCACTGATATAACACTCTCTTCAAACAATGTTAATGGTTGGGTTTGAAAAAATAACAAATAAGAAATATAATAAGAAGATTGAAGAAAAAAAAAACACTTCTATTAACTATGAATAAAGGTGAGGAGGAGAAAAAACACTTAAGAGCTTATGAGAGAAAAAAAGCTAAAATATATTTTACTAAAAAGTACTTTACATATACAACTAAAAGTTATTATATAAATGTCTAGGTGAATTATACTATTTACATAACATTAATATCGGAAAGTTCTATACACATGTCATTTATAAGAAAATTGTTTGCACTAGTCAATTTGTCATAGTACTATTAGAAAATCTCTAATAAATCATCTCCTACTCCTTTCCATCATATAATCAATTTAATCTAATCATGTGTTTAAACTCTCCCAACAAATCATCTCTTAAATATAGTTTAGAGTCAAATATTATATTTAATTAACTTTTTCAAAAAATCATTATTTTAGAATTCAAAATATATGTATCTAACACCTAAAAGAAAGCTATGTATACATAAGTAATTAATATGTCATTTATATTCTCCACAAAATAATAATGTATATCTAAGTATTTAACTCAACGGTTAACATATATTAGTAAAACTAAGATATAATGGTACCTAATTGTATTAAGATCAATAAGTATTTTCTATTTGGACGAAAATGAAAATTAACTATACCTGTTATATAAAATATATAATAATTTAGTATGTTAGTAACATATGTGATTAAAATTCAGACGAGACTATAATTATTGTATAAAGAATAATATTTGTTGTTGTTGTTGTACTAAAAGAGAAAATTGACAATATTTAGTGAAAAATTATTTTATGTACGAAAATATATATAATTCTTTGTTTTTTTAATATGTGTCTTGTTACACTATTATTCGGAGACTAGAAGGTTAAGGGTCAAACTAATTATACTATGATAATATTTTTCCTTAACTTTTTCTTTTGTATTAGTAGAAACTGAATATATATTAGAATTTAGCAACATATTTTTTTTGTCTGAATTTCCTACAATTATTTGTTAATAAATATGTCTGCATATATCATAACTTAATTTCAGCCTTCTTTCAAAACTTTTAATAGTTGGTTTAGGTATACCTTTCCATCCATTAGAATAATATCAAGTTGTGATACTTTATATATCTAGGTTTTTATACAAACCAAAGGTGTGCAATTCTAAAACCTTTCAAAGTTTCCCCTATGCCTTTCATAAAATCAAATTTAGACGCCATTGTAAGAAATTATCACATTTTTTTCTTAAAAATATCAAAGAGATAAAAGAAAATTTAAAATTCTCATCTATATCAAATTAATTGTTTTAACTACTTTATTGAAGTTACCTCTTAATATTCTAATATTTTCCAATCCAACTTAATCCCTACCTATGAGAATAAAAAAAAGAAGACAAATATATAGCCACTTGACATGAAAGTAACATAAAAGTAAAGTGCCTTAGTGGATTTGAATGGAAATTTAAAGTTCTATCCTAACGATCTAACATATTTGAAATCAACCTAACTAGTTGCATAAGAGATTAAAATAATTATAGCTTGTTGCATTAAAGTAAATTAACTTAGTGAAATTGAATACAAATTTAAAGGTAAAAGATACAATTTGTAGCAATAGAAAATGAACCATAATGGAATTAGAAAGTGATATCAATACTCATTATTTAATAAGCACGAATATCATATAAGAAATATAAACGCACAAACATAAAATAACTTAAAAAAATATCTTAAAATATAAATTATGACTTGGGTGCAAGTGTAGATGCATTTATTAGTGAGACAGATACAAACTAGTCAACCTCCAATTCATTTTAATCCCTTTAAATTGCTATAGATTCTTACATAGAAGCAATGAGCAATGAAGTTACACTTTTAAGTAAAAAAAAAAAAAAAA
>Ga0209489_105456_pt1 | contig 22019 bp, 7 predicted proteins | sample SiratrowhiteBW_FD_187527 | JGI IMG/M metagenome (GOLD analysis project Ga0209489, IMG submission 187527) | Root nodule microbial communities of legume samples collected from California, USA - Siratro white BW (SPAdes) (version 2) | ecosystem: Host-associated > Plants > Roots > Nodule | place: USA...
TTTATTTTATTCCGTTAAAAAAAAAAAAAAAAACACATGAGGTACTAAAAGTAAGATTAAAACGTAGCAACATATGATTTGGACGCCACATCACGGTCATAACCTAATGTGATGTAAGAAAAATTTAATAAAGAACAACAAAAGATGAAAAAACAACAAAATCATATTGCAATAATACTTAGAAAATCTAATCTGTTCACTTGAAATCTAAAAAAATGAAATCACATAATCACAATATCAAATAATCAAAAGTGCAATTAAACCCAAGTATCTACCTTGAAACACAAAAAGCATTTTCAAGAGATAGAGATGCATTTAAATTTATCTTAATGACGATGAGAAGTAAAGATAAAAAGGAAAAAAAAAAAAGTTGGCCTAAAAAAAACTGAGGAAGAAAAGTAGAAAAGTGAAAAAGGTTAAAAGGGACTGAAATATTCTCTCCATCAAATATGCTCCATATTATGCGTGCTATCCACTTTCCACGTGATTCCACGTATACTATATACCATATACACTTCATCATGATTCAATTCCTTGTTATTTTGCAGAACATGTCCTTGAAAAGAAGAAGGAGGAGTCATTAACTTTCCCATGGTCAACTTATGAGCCAAAAGCACAAAAAGGAAACTAATTTCATATTAATTTTCCAGAATAACCACATTTATATTATTTTCTTCAATGCATTAAACCTCTCATTTTCTTGCCTAATAATAAACAAACAAATGAGACCCCACAAAGCACAAACCCAATCATAATAAATGCTCTTCATTCACACAATCTCACACCCTCTTACAACTCTCTCTAATCCCACAATTCCCTATTTTCTTCATCTATATATGTTCACAATATTGCAACCTGAATCAATCAAACCCCTTTTTCCACCTTCAGAATTGATCATATCATGAGTTTTCATGACACACCAAACACAGGACTTGGTCTTGGTCTTGGTCTTGGCCTTGGTCTTGTTACCTTCCATGGTCAATCAGAGGATTGCATGAAGAGTGATGACAAAAGCCACAAGATCAGAAGGGTGGTGGAGAATCCATCAAAATGTAACAAGACATACCCTTCACTTACATTAGGACCCCCAGATGAAGATGATGATGATGATGAAGTGAAAAATGATCAACCAAGTTCAAAGACTGAGTCCTATGAATATTTTCGGCCCCAAGTTTCTTCTCCTAGCGTGGTTTCTTCATTCTCCAACTCCTCTAGCATCAAGAGGGAGCGAGATCAGGCCTTGGGAGAAGAATTTGAGGTAGAAGTAGAGAAAGTTCCAACAAGGGTAGGTGATGCTGATGAAGATGGTAACCCCAGAAAGAAACTTAGACTCACCAAAGAACAATCAGCAATCTTGGAAGAAAACTTCAGACAGCATTCTACTCTCAATCCGGTAATATAAAATTATTGTTATGCAGTCTTCATATATATGTTTAAATGTTAATTATATAGTGATAATGTAAAATAATTTCACTTGATCAATCAATAAAAATTACTAGCGATATATGGTGATATGACTTTTAAAGTAATTAATGGAAAAGATAAAACTGTTGTACATTATCAGTTCATATTTTTTTGGAATATATTATATAATATGATTGGTATCTGATCATAATTTAGTCTGTTTTTCTAATTCTTTTAGATCTTTATGTTTGCAAATGATTCTTCTGTGCACTAAACTTTTCCGAACATGATTTTTAATTCCCTTTGTCATTTTCCTCAGAAGCAAAAGCAAGAATTGGCAATGAAGCTGAATCTACGAACAAGACAAGTAGAGGTGTGGTTTCAGAACAGGAGAGCCAGGTAATTTCCTAGTACCCTACTTTAGTTTTCTTTGCCTTGTTTTTTCTGGAATTAGAAATAAGTGTTCATATAATTGAATCCCTTCAATAATATTTACCACTCCATATAAGTCCTTTTAACTGATTAAAAGAAAATTAAAAAAATATATTATTTAAAAAGTATTTATTACAAAAATGGATCAAGTTACACCAACAGTAATTTAAAAAAAAAATATTTATCTTCTATCTTTTATTGTTTTTTAATTTAAACACACTAATAAATAAATTTTCATAAAATAATTTCCACTAATTTATTATATATATTGTTTAAAAAAACTTGTAAAAAAGGTTAAATTATTCTTAGAATAAGAGTTTTCATTTTTACTTTTCATCCTCTTTTAATCTAATCACTAAGTATTTTTTATGAAAAGAAAAGAAAAGTTATTCTTAGAGTGACTTGATCTCTTTTTATATATATTATATAACGAGAAGGGATAAGTTTACATCTAAAATAATTTATGAAAATATTTCCTACTTTAATAATTGTTTACTCTAATGGTTAAAAATAATGAGTAACTCTAGGTAACTTAATCCCATGTATATAATGAAACCATACATCATTTAATACTTACCTGCTAAGTAGTAAAGTTTCTGAAATATTATTGAACTAATAATATTATTCATTAACATAAACTTAAGTGATATTATAATTAATTTAGTAGATAAAATGGAATAACAATCATTAATTAAAAGGATTGACAAGTTGATATTATAATTAAATTAGATTTTGTTATATATGCATTTAATTTTATCACAAATTTCATTGATGATATAGTATAATTATTGTTTACTCCCTAAAACGTAATTTGATGGATTGGTTGATGAACTTTGAGCCAATGATTTTATTTAGAACTGATATTTCAAGTTAATATATTCTTCTTCCTTTGTTTTTTTTCTTTTTTTTTTTATTTTTAACATAATTTCATGCACAGGACAAAGCTAAAACAAACTGAGTCAGATTGTGATCTATTGAAGAAGTGCTGTGACACTCTCACAGAAGAAAACAAGAGGCTGCAAAAGGAGCTTCAAGAACTAAAGTCAATGCAAGCAATGCCAGTGCCTCTTTACATGCAGATTCCAGCAGCCACACTTTCCCTATGCCCTTCTTGTGAGAGAATTTGTGGAACTAAAAGTGATGATGAGAATAGCAACAACAATAGTTCTACATTACTTTTTGGTTCAAAAACACATCATCATCACTTTTACAAAAGTAACTATCCATTCTCCCACTCTTCATCTGCAGCATGCTAGTTATATTCAAATCGAGGCTTGTTCTTCAGTGATGATATATAATTTGTAGTAATTACTACTATATAGTTTGATATTAATTAGAATGTAATTAAAGATATATAGGTGATTAATATTAGAGATCAATCCCCTCCACATGCTTCTTCTAATGTATGCACGTGGTTAATTATATATATACACTTCAAAAATAGCTAGAAAGATAAATTCATATAGGGATTTTTCTGATTTGTTGTAATTTAATTATATATTTATGGTCTGTGGTTACATTATATTTATGACGAACAATGAAGGCCTATCATATATATGGATCAATCATTATATTGAATGGTACGAACTATTTGCTTACGACCAGAGACTGTGGAATAATCTAACGTAGTGCAAGAATGACAACGTTAAACGCAAGTTGCTTTAAAGATTTTCCGTACAAGTTTGTTATACATTTCAAGAATTTTTTTCATTTCAATAAATAATTATAAGACTTTGATCTTATCTTTAATGTATTAATTTGTCTTTATTGCATTTAATATTTCTAAAAGGCCATAAGAATATAAATAAAAACTTTTTCATTTTTCCGTTTCAATATAAGTATTTAAAAATAAGAAATACAGTAAACGAAGTATTGTTTTATAAATAATTATTAGTAAACATAATAAATGAAGAAAAAGGTCAAATTAAATGAATATTTAGTTTTCATTCAACTATAGTCGTATATTACGAGTATGTAAATTAGTAAAGTACAGAACATACTTGTTTTGATATGGTTGCAAAATGGCAAGTTTGGCTTTGGATTTTACTGATAGATGGAAAAGGCACGTTTAAGGCCTAAACTATGTAGAAATGTAAGGTTGAAAGTAGCACACATAACCTTGCAAAGTAGCACACATAAACTGATAGCCCTGGTTTAGTTTGCCATACATACTCTGCTTCTTGGAATTAATATAGAAATAGTAAAGAATGAAGCATAACTGTACATACATGGCTATTAAATGCTGAGGTGATTAACTTAACTCACAATTACAAACATAACCCCTGAATTGGGTACATATATTGACACACTCTTCGGAACATTCATATATTAAAATTTTATATCGACTAAAAACACAATAAAATGATAATATAACATATATGTGAGTGAAATTTTCACTTTAAAAGTTATTTTGTGTACTTAAGTTAGATTTAAATTTTAATTTTTTAAAATAGTATAAGAGTTTATTTTAATTAAATTAGCTTTCACTAATTATCAGATTTCTTTTAATTTTACGATTAAGATATTTGGTTCTTGATGTGAAAGAGTCTGTTATAAAATCTACATCAATTACATATATGATTAAGTACTAATATATAGATTCCAAACTTCATCTTATCATATCAATTGAATTATACTTAAATTTTAATTTTTTTTAAATATACATTCATAATTAAATTAGCTTTTACTAATTATTATATATATTTTTTTAATTTTACAATTAAGATGTTTGATTCTTGAAGTGAAAGATTCGATTAAAGAATTACATCAATTAAAAATGTGATCAAATACTATATATAAGTTCCAAACTTCATTTTATTAAATCAATTGAATTATATTTAAATTTCACTTTTTTTTTAAATATACATTCATAATTTAATAATTCTAAGTTTATTTATTTGTAGTTAGGAAACTATGATAACAATAAATAGAGGAGGAATAAAAGAGATAAGGAGATAAACTTAAGTACGAGGCTACTAACAAGGTGTAGCAAGAATAAGTTTAGGTTGACTATTTTGGCAGCTTAGAAAACCAGAAGACTAATGTAGCAGTGGAAGCTGAAGTGATATGTAGGAACCTAAACAATTTTTAATCAATATCTTTTTTGTTGCAAAATTCTTTCCGCTCTATAATGGTTATCATAAGAATGAACTGTCATTTTGTAGCAAGGCCAAGCCATTACGAATCTTAAAAGTATTAAATTTTTTTAGGGTTTAGTACCTAAGATGGCTACATAATAGGTAAACAGGTTGCTAAACATTTGTAAATAAGTTGAGTTACGTTTATTATCTCATATATTTATATATTTCTTTTGATAAGAAAGAGCATGTATATGTATATCTATTGCGATTTAAAACTCTCAAAATGTTTATATATATATATATATAATACATTAGGTTTCACAAAAACATCTTAACAAAAAAATTATTATCTTTCAAAACATGATAATTTATTTCTAATTTATCTTTTCAACTAATACTATATTATGTGAACTTATATTATTTGTATTCATATTAAGTACAATTATAATATTTATAACACTCAATACTAGCATTTAAAAGATGAGATAACATCAATTCAATCAATAAATTATCAATAAATTATAAGAGCATGACATCACCTGATGTGAAAGCTTTTTTTATATTTTTTAAAATATAATTGACATAAAAAAGTTCGTTTAAATTTTAATTTTTCTACCATTATTTTTAAGTTAGTTTTCAGACTAACTATGATTCTTTTTACATTAATATTAAAAGATATACTACATATAACCTATTCATTATTATCTTGAAATAGTATACTAAACACTTAAAGATCAACATATCACTTGAGCAAGACATCCTTGCTTGAGTGACCTTCTACCAAAAAAAGAATCAATGTTTAATATCTCTAGCTCAAGTTAACCTAACACTTGATTGGTTGATATTGTCTAAAAGACATTTCAGTACTTGAGTGATATTTCTTTAGATGTGAGAGAATCAACATCGAGTCTTTCTCATTCAAACACTTAAATTAGAGCTTGAATTATAAACGAACATTTGACCACCAAGACTATGAGAGAAGAGAGAGTTAATTTTGTCTCTTCCGCGCTCAAACTATCAATCATGCATGAATCAAGAACCTTATAATTTGAGCAATCAAATAGATGTTTGAATGATAGTACTTTATCCTAAGATTAACCACTTGCAGATAGCTTGAATGACATCCTCGTTACTTGAAGGATAAAATTTGACATAAAAAATAATTTTATTCTCCATTAAACTTAGATAAAGTTCATCATATTGTCCAAACAAAATATCTTTTTCAATAAAACTCAAAATATCTCAGTCCCAATTCAATTGAATTAAAATACTCATTCATTTGATAATAGAATTGCAAAAAATGTATATGATAAAAGGTTATATAAACTCTATCTACTTCACAATACTAATGTATGTATAATTTCATATCAACAATACAATCACTTATCACTATAACTTGGGATGCAATTTATGATGATGTTCAATTTAAATTGTCACGAAATTTAAGATAAAATTGTAAAATTGTGATAAATGTTTATTAGTAAATAATTGTGAAGAATTTTACGACAAAATTATATCATCACAAACAACCGATCACAAAAATTGTCATGAAACGAATTTGAAGTATTTTAGTGTCACAAACATAAAATAATTATGCTTTGTCACTAACATGATTCATCAGGAAAGATGTCATGTATTGTATAAAAGTAGTATATAACAACTTTTTGTGTCAATTTTCATGACCATTGCAAAATTCATCACAAGAAGAATAGGTTGTTTAAGTGAGTAACTTTTCCTTCAATAGAGAGAAAAGGTCGAGTGATTAAAGTGTCTTGTATTCACTTAGAGCGAGAATGTAGTCGCTTTGAAATAATTGATATATATTTTTAAATGTGTTATATAATATTTCAAAGTTATGATTAAAAAAAGAGATATTTCTAAATATATGTACAAAATATTTGAAAAACTTTAACAAATAAACTAAAAAATAAACAAAAATAAATACTAATTGTTTTGCTTAGTGTCATCCATTGCATTAACATTATTGTTAAGACTTATACACGAGTATCCTTTAATGGCTAGAGAATTATTGTAAGTTAGATTGTAATTATACCAATAAAGGTTTAATTTACTAATGAAATTCACTTTTATTTTCTCAAGATGATTATGAAAATGTTATTGTTAATAGAGACTCATCCCATGACACATTAGAGGAAGGTTCTGTGGTTCGTCCATGACTTGGCCAACATAACCTCTACTTAGACATAATTGATGCAGCTCACAAGTTTTTCCTTAACAATTGTTTCACTAAGAAAGGAGCAGGTGACTTTGATTATGATACTAGTTGTCGGATTAAACACTTATCATTATAATAAAAGTTATAGTTAAGGAATAATGTTTTCTACCTAAAAGCTTAGCAATTGAAGTGTCATAATTGAATTGGATAATGAGTAATACATTAAATTTTATGATATGTAATATTAATAAATACAAAACAATGTTTATGAATGTTTTTTTATGAACAATAAAAAATTATAATTACTGGAAACACAAATAGGGATGTTTTAACCCATGTACAAACATGAACCAGAACATACTTGAACCCGATCAAGTTTTGAAAACATTAAAAATTGTGCAAGTCTTTGCCTAAAAGAGTAAATCCTACAGGATAAAGTCCAAGTGAACAGGCAAGAGATTATGCAGCAAACTAAGATACTTTGAACAGAAATATAAAAACTTTCTGGAGGTTCTCAACACTCTCTCTTTGTTACCTCTATATCATAATCCTGAGAATTAGTAGAAAAGTTGGGCAGTGAGTGATACAAATATTCATATACAAATTTGCTTTGAAGGAGTTTAGCTTATAAGTCGGATAGTAGGTAAGTCAACTTCCAAGGAAAGAAGTCTAGTCGCACCAATGTTCATGTATGATATGTTAATCCATCTGGGCTTATAGTCCACCCAACTACATCACCACTCTTCATCTAACCCTATTATTAGATCGTGTTCCTCATTATGCGAGATTTTGTTCCATATCCTTTTGTCTTATACTTTACCCAAATTGTTATATTGTCTTTTATCACTTGTAAGTCTAACCAAGAACCAATCTAGGTTGCGTAGTCTGATAGACATGGTTAGCAGTACTGAAATATGTAATACAATAAGCATCTATCCCTAAATAGATTGTATTCATTACCAAAACCTTACCAAATGCAAAAAGATCTCGGAGATCTCAGACAATGTATAATGGACAGAATATACTGTAGTAGTAACATACTTCTCTACTATCACAATGATATACTAAGGAATTTCTTTATCAAGTACACTGTTTAATGCATTAAGGCACGAGTCTGAGTATGTAAATGAGACATTTTTGCACTTTCTATTGATCCTGGTCCAAGTTTTGATTCGAACAAAATTAAAAATCTCCTCTATATCAAACATGTTCCAAAGGAGTACATCAGATCTGAAAGTTCAAATGGTTCACACACATGCCACCCATAGACAGCTCCACACTAGGTTGAACATTTTGCTAAACCCAATTAGATAGAAGCCTAAAAAATACTGATTTGTAGAGCAATGATGTACCAACACCACAATTATCCATTTGTCTAACCTCTTCTAAATTACTTGTATTCTCACATGTGAAGAACAAATGACTAACCAATTATGTCATGTAATATATATATATATATATCAGTTAGATGTATTCTTCTTTTGTTTGGTTGAAGGAGTGGATTTGAGAGAAATGATTTGAAGGAATTTGAGTGGATTGTGTGTGGATGATAAGATTGTTTGGATTAATGGATATATGGTAAGATTTGAAGGGATTTGAAAGGAATGTTGGTGAAAGTTTGGGAATGATTTGATAGATGTTATAGATTTTTTTTTATTTTATTAATTGATATATTTGTGAAATTAATAATTGACTCTTATGGAAAAGGGTATTTCGTAATTTCCAACTCACTTACAATGACTCTTTTGTAATTTCTCATTCTATCCCTTCAAATCTCTTCACATGAGGAATGATCCCATCCTGCAAATCCTCTCAAATTAATGCAACCAAACAGACTTCATCCACAAAAATCCATCTTCTTGAACAATGCATCTACACAAATTAGTTCAAACAAACACAGGATTAATTCTATCTTATTTATCAGAATTTTCCAAACATAAAATTAAGTTGTTGACAAAGCTTTTATTTATTTTTCAAAATTGATAAAAAAAACCTCATCATACACTCTCCTAATCCCATCCCTAACCGTATCATAAGTTGATCTAAATATATAATCTTTACTTTCAGCTCCTCTTCATCTCTACACATGTAGAATAGTATGATTTATATTTTTATTCAAAGTTTGGTGGAGAGATCCTTCAACAGTATACATATTTATTACAAGTGAACGGGTTAATAAACATGAAACATACGTATCTACATAGATTTATCACTCTCTTGTTATAGTAAAAATAGTATTATTTTTAGCAGTTGTTTTTTGCGCATAGAAAAAAAAGCACATTCAAAAACATGAAAATTAAACTTAATCCATAACTATAAAACAATTTGTCTTTAAGTTTATTGTAATGCTCAAATTTTGGAAAAATAATAACGTATTTCTTAAAAGCTATAAGAAGGACGTAGTGAAAATACATTATCATTTCTTTAAGATAAGTTACACTAAGCACATTTATTATAAACTAGTGAAAAGTTCAATAAATAAATGAACTATATCACTAAATAAAAGAGATCAATTTACGTAAGTTGTAACCTAGAGTGCGTGTTGGACGAATGAAAAAGTGAAGCAGTGGAAAGTTCTCGAATTTATTATTCAATCTGTTTACAGTTGCCATGTGTAGGATATCCATTAAAGCAATCTACAAAGTTCTAATGCACATATGAAGTTTTATTTGGTACTCTTCAACAAAGTGATTTATTTAAAAACTATATTATTTTACGCATTTGTGATTTAAGTGCTTAGAGACCAAATCAAATGATCAGTAAACTTCAATTTGGTAGTTGAGATACATACCTTACAATTATTTACTAAAAACAAAAATGAAGTGCATTTTCCTCTTTAAAATTGAAGCAAAACATGCTACCTTTCATCATCAAACTTGTCCAAACACAGGATAATATAGTTTAACTCAGTCCCGAGACATGACCTCGTCGAACAACACAAATTAATGGAATATTAGGATGTTTGGAAGAGTATATTTGTAAATATGTTTTTTTTATGTGAACATTTTCTTTGAGATAGATATATTCCTGAATACGATTACTCTGATTTAATGAAGTGGTGACAGAACAAAAAAAAATCACAAATAGATTTATCTTACAATATTGGATTAAAGGTTTTCAGTAATACTTGAGCTTATGGAATAATTTATAGTTGCTATAATTTTTTATTATAATATATATTTGTGAGTAATAACTTTTATCTCAAAATATGTTTATAAGACTGAGTTAAATTTAAATTAAACAATCAAATTTGTTTTTAATAGGACAATATTGAAAAAAAAAATTGCAACTTAGCATGATGAGGTCATCATAATGAGTAATATTAAAGAAGAAGTAGTAGAATTCAAATGTTAAGACTTTTGTGATGGATATGATTGGCTTGACGGTGGTGATGCCTCCTCCATTAAATATTTAGTGATGTTGTGGGTGCTTATACATATGGTGTGGTCCCATGTATTCTTCCTTGTCTTAACACATAATTGTTGGATTAGACTTGTATAATTCGTAACATTTTTTAAGGTGATATGAAGATCCTGCACTTTCGTTATCGAGTTTTTAGTTATTTGTCTCATGTTTGAGGTGGCTTTAGTAATAGTATGTTAGGTTTCTCATGTTTGGCCACAGAGAAGGAGGGAGTGAGAAAGAAAGAAAAGTTTCTCAAATTCGTTTGTAATTATTGGTTGGTCTTTTGTGAGAAACAACGAGGGAAGAGGTGTATTCTGGTATTGTGTTTCTCTTTTCTATACTAAAATTGGTTTCATTTGTGTATAAACGAGGTTTCATCATTTATCTAGTAGTCTGTATTTCTTTTCAACTTCCACACTTAGAATTAAATTAATTTTTTTAGTTAAAAGTAATAAACTTATTAAAAAATATTTTAACCATTTTTTATAAATTTATTTACGTGAAGATGAATTTGGATTAGTAAGAATGAAATAATTAATTTCGTATTAGTTTGATATCGAGGCTAATCTTGTTTTTAATTAATTCCTATATCGGATTTTTAAGATGTGTTTAATGGTATTTCCAAAATCGTTGTGTATTTTTTTTTTTTTGCCTTTTATGATAAAGATGGATCTATAATACGTTTTCTATTAAAGTTGCTTTTTATTTGGTAATGGCCTTCACTGGAAATATCGGAGAACAATTTTTTTTATTGTAGGGTTTGTTTAGTAGTGTCCCGGGTTTAAGAAGAAATACATGCCATTAAAACTCTTTTTTATTCAATTTTGTGAGTCTTATTCGACTCTTTAGCTCGAGAGTAAGGATTTTTATCCTCATAAATTTAGTTGAAATAAAATATGTTTAAGATTTGCAATCTTTAATCAACATATATATCACTAAATCTAATGATAAATCTCTATTTTCTAATGTCTTTTAGTGGATGAGTGAGAATGTAAGCTGCTATCTACAAAAAAATTGACAACTAATATGCTAAGATAGGTTAAAAGATTTGTCATAATTTGAATAAATACTAATAAAATATAATGAGAACTTGTTCACGTTTTCTTTCTCTCTATTTCGTCCATTTTATAGTTTTAAGTAGAACACCGTTTTTATTTTCTCAAAATATAATAAAAAAGTGCAGCAAAATGGCGTGCCAAACAGCAATTAATGATGAGCACCATGTTCATGCTCAATATGCACCATTGCAATATCCTTGTTCCAAAAGGAAGAGACTCTTTTAATTTTAGTGTCTTTGGGTCCCCTGAATGGTGATTAATATTACGTGGAGTTAGGTGAGCCTGTACTATGCATTTGTAACCTTCTGTGTTTGATTATGGACCAAAATATGCCAGAACAATGCTTGTCATTACAACAATATACAATATTGGCAAACATTATCTTTATTCATTCAAGACCTAATGAGTTTTGTCTCTTTAATAGCATATTATATTCAAGTTTTATTAATGGAAGAACATGATTGAGAAGAGAGACTTTTAAAAAAATAGTCACATTTTTTCAAAGATTACTCATCAATAAAATTAATCAATATTTTATACTAAGAAGTTCTAAAAAAAATAAAAAACATTTTTCACTAATGGAAAATATTGAAAGGAAGTAGATAATTTAAAAATAAGAAAAATATTTTCGCATTTTTTCCTTCTTCACCCTCTTATCTTACCTTCATCTTTAAAATATAATTAGAATTTGGAATATATATATATATAAACCAAAATAACCCACAGGGATTACTTTGGTAATGTGGAAATGTACTTTAATGATTAAATAAAGGTAATGTTTCTTCATTTTAATAGTGTTTGGAAATTTAATAGCTCTAGTGATCTCTATATATATATTTAATCAAATATAAAAATAAATTAAATAAATTCATTGAAATATTTTACGAATATTTTAAATATTATAATTATATATGCATTTTAATTTAATGAATAACCGTATAATATTTATATTTCAATCAGTTTTCATTTTAGCTCTGAGATAAATTTTAATTACAAATATTAAAAAAATGACGGAAAGTATTTTTATGTGCTCAATTTTTGGGATAAAATATTCTTGAGAAGGGGGAGATCAGGTTGATTTAAAACTCAATATATGTTTGATTGAAAACTATTTGAAGGTATTTCCCCACAGATAAATTTAGTTTCTAAAATGTTATTTGTGTTTTCAAAACTATTAAAGTATTAAAATTGTATAATAACTTATTTTATGAAGATGAACAAAATTTTAAAATTATGATTAAAAACTAACATTTTAAAATTTAAATTGAACTGTAAAAATAAAAATAATATTGAAAACTCAGGCACATGATAAAAAATTCGCTTGTGATTTACAAAAAAAGAGAAGTTCTTTATATAATTAATTATAAAAATGAAATAATCTTTTCACAAAATTCAGGCACATAATCATTCTTAAATGGATGTGTTTTAATTAGAATTCTTACCAAATATTGTATTTTTATTGCATTCATTGACCTATATTAAGTAGTGGATGAGATCGTTTTACTTAGTACCCCACTATAAACTAACATCATCAGCCACCATAGTGGATCATATAAAGTTTTACTTTATTAGACATTACAAATTGTAATTATAATATTGAAAACCCTTTATGGCACATGTATATATAGAGAGAGAAGTGTAAGTGAGTGGCCAGGGTTAATTGTAATATTTGTGGACACAATACTACCTAAAAAAATCATATATAAAAAAATATTTTCAAAATGTAAATGTATTTGTGTCTGTTACTTTAAACAAATAATTCAATAAATATTCAGAAATTTATTACTTTTTATCATTTAATTTATTTCTATGCTATATTTTATTGTCTTTAAAATGTCATTATTTTATATTAAAACTAGTATATTTTTGTAAAACAATCAAATTATATAATTTTATTAATACTAATTTTTAAATATATTCTGTATTGCTTTGAGTTTCGGTTTGTTTTTCTCTTTGTTAAAAAATTAAACACGTGTCAAATGTCCATTACATATTGATTTATTATAGTTAATTGAAATTTCATTTAACATAAACTTACAAATTAATATTAGGTAAAAAAAGACTAACAACCATGAGAATAATACTTTTTAATGGTATATCATATTTTAAATTGATGTAAAAAATAAATAAAACAAGACAGTGATCAATTTCAATCCATTAAAAGAATAATATATAAAAAAGATCTTATAGTACTACCTTTTTCTTTTTCAAATTTTGTATCCTAGCTACTTCTGGTTTAGACCATTGTACCTCCTTGTAGCAGGTGATATAGAGGAGGTGATGGTAGCTATTTATGCAATAACATAGAAAATGATTTTTTTTCTTATTTTCAATATTAATTCTATATTTATTTATTAAATCAACAATATTTTAAAATTTTAATTATATTTTAAAATTTTTTATAAATTTGAACACTTTTAATTAAGTTCTTATTAAAAAAAATTATAATTTTCTATTTAGTTTGTTATTTGATATTGTAAGTGATTATTATCTTGTATTATTATTAATATTATTTATGTGTCTTTGCATAAAAAAATATAATTTTAAGTATTTAATAGATATGAATATTTTTAATTAAGTGTCTATTAAAATTTTGTTTCAAATTTTTTATATTTTTTAATTGAGTCTTTATTATTAACTAAGATGACGTGATTATTATTTGATTTTGTAGTCTCAAATACAATATAATAAACTTAGACAATAAAAAAAACAAAGTTATAAGACTTTAATTACATTTAGTAAATGATATTATTTTTTATGTTTTATTTTTGTTTTACTATTTTAAAATGAAAAGAGATAATCTTTTATAAAAATGATGAGGATTGTAGTGTTTTATTTATATTATTGTTAAAGATTGTAGTATTGTATTTGAGATGCAAAATCAAACTCTTAGGTCATTTATTTATGAAAAAATCAAACAACAAATACTTAATTGAAAAATAATAAAATAAATTTTTTTACATACTTTATAAAATAAAAATGTTAACAAATATTTAATTAAAAATATTTAAATTTATTATTTGATAGGTAAAATATTGAATAACATTTATATTTTACATATTGTTCAATAACTACCGAAGTCCAGATTAATATTCTTGTAACACGATTAAAGTTTTAAATGCAAATTTATTTTGTGTAATTATTTCAAACGATAGATAAATCTCTCTGTTAAATAAAATAGTTCGTCAGCATTTCAAACTCAGAATAGCCAAGACATTAAAAGATACCAGATTACGTGTGGTTTTCAAAACATAAAACACTGTTTCATGAACATTTGAGGAACATGTTATCATTGAACGTGAATTCGTAACTGAATAGTCTTATAAATTTTAGAACACATGCATACCTCTGATAAGTGAGTGAAGTTGATATAAAGGATTTAGATTATGAACAATTCTGATATAATTAATTCACATCTTTTAAATATTCTCAATAAGTTTATGATAATTGTTGTGATTATCTAGTTTTTGATGTGTACCAATTGTCTATATTCGTCGGCGGAACAAGACCAATCATTCGATCTGCCACTGATAATGATAATTAATAAACCAAAATTTGTTGCGTGTTCCTTCTATTGGATCGCATGCAGCAACCAAGTTTATCTTTTCACAGAATACAAATAATTTTATTTGCATTCTATGCTTCGTGACAAGAATTAGGTAACTTTTCCACGTAATCTTGTGCAAATCTGTCGGACAATTTCCATCGCATGTTTATTAATTAATAAATCAAGTCCAAAGCTACTTTAAACTCAGCATGAAAGTCACAAAAATTATGGAGAATATCTGTTTTCTTTTCACATTTATGGTAGTTTAGTCCAAACATAATTAGGTGCTAATGACAAATCAAATTATAGTTTATTATTTTATTAATAATTAAAGATAAATAAACACTTTTGGTAGTTATTTCTTTGGATAAAAATACTGATTTCAAAAGCCAAAATAAATTTACTCTTATCATTTTTTTCGCTTATCTCGTAAATTTTAATTCTATGTATGTTCATAAGCTGATTCGGCCACATCAACAAAACCATACGTCTACACAACCATTGAAAGGTAGGTTAAGTTAGGGTAGTGAATGTGGTACACACTTATTTAGTTCAATATTTTATTACTTAATTATTAGTATGTTACGAATTTTATTTCTAAGTGTGCGTGTATATATATATATATTACTATCGAACTTTTTTAATTTTTACATTTTTTGTTCTTTTAAATTTTCAATGCAGAGACGACACGGCACAAAAATTTGTAAAATAAAAGTCAAACGATAATGTTTTTGAAGAAATTGGTGAAGAAATATGCTATTAATAAACCAGATACGTGTTTGAAAACCATTTATGTCCTAAGTTTCTTAAAAAAAAAAAAGAGAGAGAGAATGATGCTGAAGGAGTGAAAGTTAATCAATTGGCTACAAATAAACTTGATTTTAGTTGAATCTTTATGTACCAAAAGCATTGTCACGTAGCTGAGGAACAGAAGGGGTGTGTATAGTATGTAGGGAGTGTGCGAGTACAAAGGAGATAGGAGTATTTTGAAAAAGAGGGAAATTAAGGGTAGTCATATAATTTTAAATGAAACAAACAAAAGTGGCATATATAGCAAAACCGAAGACTGTAAATAGCATGATTATAGAAATAAAACTTTCAAAGAAGCAAATTGGGCAAAGGCCAGGAAAACTATCAAACTACACAAAGAATATTACTTCCTGCACCCCTCAAAATTGAACCTGCAACCCACAATTGGATAAAATGACTAAATTACCCTGTCTGTTTATCCCTCATTGCACTCACCACTGCTACTGCTGTTTCACCATCACTGCTGCGGAAGAAGAGAAGGAGAAAGCTACATTTAGAAGAACAAAAAAAATCTCATTCTCCAAAACTCTTTCAAAAACACATGAAATGTATTTTAGAAAGCTTATTATTGAAAATTCATTTCGAAAAGCACATTTAGGAGGGTATTATTTACATTCGGAAAAGTTTCTTTCAATAATCCTATTTCATAACATGTTTCATATGGACAAATTCTTCCTCCACCCCCATACCCTCTTCCTGCACTCCCATATAATTTTTTTATTCTATAGCTGCCCTTCATAAAATTACATAAATACCCCTATCTTAATAAAACCTCTCCCCTTCCCAACCGGATGACCAGGCCATCCGATTTACATTTTTTGAAAATGAAAACCGGATGCACCCTCCATTCACAATTTCAAAAAACTGTAAACCGGATGGGAGGTGCATCCGGTTCTCATTTTCAAAATACAAATTAGACGACATCATCCAGTTCTCAACCCAGCAGATCGAAAAATCCTCAAATTTGCCATCGACAGCCTCCCAAATCCCAAATCAACTACTCTAATCATCAATATCACCTACTAATTGCTAATAAACATCGTCCAAAGCTCTCCCCGCTGTGCTAGTGAGCCAAATACTTCCTTCAGCCGTTTCGTTAGCTAGCCATCCGATTAAGAGAACCTTTGTCCGGTTTAGGTAAGCCATTCGCGACTTCCGTTCGTTATTCAAAATCTTTCAATTAATCCTTCATAGAAGCATTAGGTAACCAATTTGTGATGTTTATTAGCAATTAGTAGGTAATATTGATGATTAGAGTAGTTAATTTGGGATTTGGGGGACTGTCGATGGCGAATTTGAGGATTTTCTGATCTGCTGGGTTGAGAACCGGATGAGATCGTCCGGTTTGTATTTTTTTAAAAAAATGAGAACCGGATGCACTTCCATCCGGTTTATAATTTCAAAAATTGATAAGGGTATTTATGTAATTTTATGAAGGACAATTATGGAATAAAAAAATTATATGGAGGTGCAGGAAGAGGGTACGAGGGTGGAGGAAGAATTTGTCTTTCATATGTTCTACAAAATTTATTCCAGCAATCTTATCCTATTTTGAAAAATGTATTGCAGAATGTATTTCATGAATCCTAAAAAATATGTTCTCAAAAAATTTCAAAACGTTAGAGAAAAGTCAAATAGTTATTTTTGGAAAATTATAGGAGTGTAGGTTAAAAAATGGTGGCGCAGAAAGTAATTTCCCATCACAAAAGACCAAGGCAACTTAATGTTTATATTTTGATTAGTTGAAGGGTTGCACAGTAGAGGATTAATTTGAAGAGGAAATAATAGAACTTAAAGTGATTTAATTTAATAAAAAAGATAGGGAATTTGAGTAGAAAATTTATTGATTGATTTGATTAAATGGATTGATTTGATTAAATTAATGAAGATTGATAGGATATTTTTGTGTAAAGTTTAAAATGTTTCTAGTGTATATTTTAAAATGTTTAGTTAAGAACATAAAAATGAATTATTTATTAAAAATAATTATTAATATCAAAATATTATTTATTAATTGACAATAATAATTTTAAAAAAGGAACAACTACATAAATAACTAGAGACAAAGCAACCCAAATCTCTCATTTTCTCGTCATACAGCACATAATTTTCTGATCCAAACTCTCTCCAAAAATTTTCTTTATATGTACAATCAAATCTTTTCTGGTGAATAGTAACTTTGTTATACCAAACGCACACTTAAGCCATAGCAGTTGCACTCTTGACCTCATTCCTGAGCATGACAGTGATTGGACTCTAGTGACAAAAAATGAACTCAAAAATTTCATTCATCTTATGTATTTATTATTGGTAAAACTCTTAAAAAAATATTAATGAAAAAAGCTTGATGTTGATAATTTAACAGCAAAGATGTAATATATAGTAACCTATAATATAAAAGCTTCAAGCATTGTGTATATTTCTTCAACTTACATTAAACAACGATAAGTTTTGTTCAAGAGAGGTTTATACAAAACTAATATATATATATATATTAAATTTTTAACACTTCTAGAATTTATTATATATGTGCTCTAACTTTATTTATGAATTTTGAAGTATTATCTATTATATTTTTTGGTCAGCATTATACTGTAATATGATAATAGCCGTTATCACATAAACTAAAATAAATAAGGTAAACTAACTTGAAATAATTATATTTATATATGTACAACAACAAAAATTACAGAAAATTAAAAGCATTTGATTAATGATGTTGACTCATAAATAATTATATTTCATTTCTTATATTTTTACTATCGAATAATTACATTCATTATATATTGTTCTTATATATACTCTATCTTGTGTCTAATACATACTGTTATTAGATAACTATATCACGTCACATTAAATTTCTGATACTTATTCTGGTCTGAAACTATATTACATTTTTTTCTTTATACTTATCTGATATGGCTGTTAAAAAAATTATATATATATATATGATTTGACATCTTTTCAAATATATATATGGAATAAGTATCGAAGAGTTTAACGCCTAACTTTTAATTTAAAGTATAATGAGACTTATTGTATTTTATAAGTACGTAGAAATCTTCATTAGCTTTTTCATTATTTAGTATATCGCTTACTTAAGTTTCCAACCAACTTAAACAAAAAGTAGTATCGTTTAAGTGACAATTACGAAAATTTAATAATAGTATTAATTAATGATCATTCACCATTTGAAGGCCGGTCGAACAACTTTAATAATCAACTAAAAGTTATAAAAAAGCAACAAAACAACAACATATATATCAACTAAAATGATTATGCACAACCCAATTTTCAAAACAGAATTAATATAGACTCAAATTTGACAACTCCAAACTCCTACATCAATTCATACAATGATATTTAAATCCATTGTAATTCCATCCAATTCCAATTTAAAAGGAATATCAACATCAATCCAAACTAACATTACATTATTAAGACATCTATTTCAAAAGTTAAAAGAACAAATGTACTATAGTGAACTTCTCATACTTAATAGTTTACTTTTCAATGAGCAATAACTCCAACTAAGAGGAATAGCCAGAAACTCCTAAAAGCTCTAACAACTTTAAGCTACACCACCTAATTATATAACACAATCATTAACAACTAAACCAATTATTTATTAATTAAGCTTGTGAAACCCTATAATATTGATGGTTAGAGTCAGAGATAAAAAATAAAGTAAGAAATGATTAGAGTAAAGAAAATAATTACTTCAGTTCCAATTCTAATTAAATAGAATTTGTATAAGAATACTTTCAGAAAGATAAAGATATTATAAAAAATTATATAGAAAATGAATTTAAAAAAAGTAATTTTAAAAATATAATTAAATCATTAAAATTTTAATTTATATAAAGTTTACTTAAAAATTTTATTTTTTTAGAAGCATTCTTACTAAATCAGAAAAATATGCTCTTACAATATTCGAATTACTTATCTATTTTAGTTTTAAATGATATTGATCTTATTATATTTAAAGAAAATAATAACAAAAACGGTTTTGTAGTCTTTATCAATAGCAATTGTAATTTTCAACAACAATCCACCAGTTATAACATTCACCTTAGTAATGACAAAGGAAATTGGATGTCCTTATATTTTGATTAGTTTTCAGTAATGGAAATTATTGAAGTCAGATTGGTGAATGGTTTTATGAGAATAGTACTTGTCACAATAATCTCTTTAAAGACGTATCAAAATAGCGTCACAAATTCAATACTAATTTGAGATACAACGAAGACTTCAACAAGCATCACAATTCTTAATGAACATTTATTTTATCATCACAAAAGTATAACGGTTTTTTTATTCTTGTATAAAGTGGACGAAAACATAGGAAGCACCACAAAAGATGAATATTGCAACCTAACATAGAAACCATCACAGGTTTCACGGTGAATAATAATTGTATTATTCAATTAGCTGAATTGGTTAGTGCAGATTTCCTTATCCGAAACAAATTCATGCAAACTTAATAAAGTTTTTTAACCACAAATAAAAAAAAAAAAAAAAAAAAAAAAATTTTTTACAAAAAAAAAAAAAAAAAAAAAAAAAAAAAAAACTCTTTCTCTAATTACTAATACAACAAGAGCGATCTCGTTTCCAATTTCGATGAAAAATGCTTCGAAAATTTATAGTTTAGTAGTTAAAACCTCAATATATTTAAGACTATAACCTAAAAAACTTTAATAATTTTTGTTGACTAACTTAGATATATATATATATATATATATATATATATATATATAATGTGATTTCGCATTTTAAACTAAACCATTGATTTGCAAATATTTTCTAATAATACGTGAGAGCAATTTCTAATAAGGTGTGCGATAACCTAATAAGAACCACAAGAGACCTAACATGGCAACTTTAAGAGTAAACCATCACAAGTTTCATGATGGATATGTTTTTGTCATGTACACTTAAATTAAAAGCTTTCTTGCTATACAAACTTTGGAAATGTGTGTATAATTTTTTTTATAAGTACGTATATATAATTAACTTAAAAATTATATTAATTTATGTATAAATTAATTTTAATTTACATTTTTTTTTATATCTTTTCCCTTTAAATACTTCCAAGAAAATTTATTCAAAGCAAATTTCCTTTTTGCATCACACCACAAATTCATACACTCTGAATCAGGTTAACAATCAAAGAAAGGAATAGCTGGTAGCTAGTGCAATCTTTAGAAGATTAAAATCCAAATGTAACACATCTTATGAATTATCTCTGCCAATATTAATTATACTGAAAATATAATAAGCAAAGGTCTCATTGTTTAATACAACGTACAACACCACTATGGCAAACTACTCACACTGCACGACCAATTAAGGTTCATGGTATGCTTGACACTGAAACTAGTAGCTAGAGAGTGCTGACTGCTACCCAGTTTGGTTACAGTCTCTTTGTTAATCAGAAGCTCATACCTTGCATTTAAATAATAATAATAATAATAATAATTAAAATATAAAATAATAATAATAATATATATAGGATGGTAACATGTCATGTCATGGCCCTAGACGGTAGTGACCATCAGCCATGTAATGACCATCCATGTAGAGAGTTGCACTTTGGGGATGCAGACCATCCATCACCATAAACTGCATGTCTTCAGATGGCTTCCAGTGCCTCTTCCTTTGGTTTATGAACCAGTTATTTATTTGCTTTTGGTCCAAACCAGTTGATTCAGCCAATGCCACCTTCTCTGATTCCTGCATAATTTCCACCAAGAAAACAACATAATTTTAGAAATCAATAATAAAAAATACATACTTTTTTATCAGCAAGAAAAAGTATACAAATGAATGAACTTAAGAATAATATGCTTATTTTTTTAGAAAATTTTAATCCTCTTTTCAAAATTACAGTACAACTTTATGTACCCTTCTAACGTAAATTCATATATAGAACTGCTCTTAACAGTCAAACATATATTGATGGTACCAAATAAAAGAAGAATCATATTATACATGACACATTCTCTGATACGCTTCTTTCGGTACATTATCTATTATTACTTGTTAAAATTTATTCATATTCATATATATATATATATATATATATGTGTGTGTGTGTGTGTGTTTTT
>Ga0209489_105461_pt1 | contig 22003 bp, 12 predicted proteins | sample SiratrowhiteBW_FD_187527 | JGI IMG/M metagenome (GOLD analysis project Ga0209489, IMG submission 187527) | Root nodule microbial communities of legume samples collected from California, USA - Siratro white BW (SPAdes) (version 2) | ecosystem: Host-associated > Plants > Roots > Nodule | place...
AAAAATATATATATATATATATATATATATATATATATATATATATATATATATATGAATTTAATCACTATTTGTTATAGAGCTCAACTTTGTAGCATTGAAGGGTTTACAAATAAATGTCACATTCTAAAGATATTTATAAGTGTTATTTTGATTTGTAATCTTATGTAATCTTTATTTCTATTTATAAACATCTTAAAAAGGACAGTTTTGATTTGTATATTTTTATTGTCATCTATGTAAGGTTTTTTAAGATATATTTGACTTTTATGTATAACTTCCATTGTTACATTTAACGTGCAAGGTGAAGGATATTTTTTTTTTCTCTATAACTTCTTGTATGCTTTTCATAACACTAAAATGTGTAAGTTTAATCACAAATTCATGTTCATTATAAGGATTCATTTCTTAATGTTACATAAATTATAATAGTAAGAGAGATTTGCCTTGATTTATAAGAGACATAATGAAAATGAATTTCTTTATCTACTTATCCCAATATATCTCTTTGCAATCACTACAAGAAAAAAGTTATTTAGAAATCAAATTTTAGCTACAAAATAAAATGGTTACTAATTGTGACCAAAATAGTCACCAAATTAGATTTTAGTTGCTAAATAACTACAAAATAGAAGTAATGATTGAATTTAGTGACCAATGAAGTCAAATAATTGGTATCTAACATTAGCTATCAAGATTTTAGTGACCTATACCATTAGATTCTAAATTAGTCTCTAACTTAATTAGATACCAATTTAGAATTTAATGGCATAGGTCACTAAAACTTTGGTAGCTAATGTTAGATACCATTATTTGACTTAATTGATTACTAAATTTAATCATTACTTTTATTTTGTAGTTATTTAGCTACCAAAATTTAATTTGATAATTATTTTGGTCACAATTAGCAACCATTTCATTTGGTAGCTAAATATTAGTCTCTAAATAGCTTTTTTCTTGTAGTGAATAGTTTTTCTTGCTCACACTTTTTTTTTATGGTTAATGACAAGGAGCCCAAATATGGAGGTGTCTCAAATTGGATTTCCTATTTCTCCACAATTCAAAGGGTTTCTTTTGAACTACCTTACTAGGAAACCTATTCAACAGATACATGATTGTTTTTAAGATGAATTACTTAACATGCTCTTAATCATATCCATTAAGGTTTGATTACGCCTTTTTGACACACCATTTGGTGTACATAACATTGAATTATATGATTGATAAATATGATTGAACACTTTAGTTTATATTAATTTATTAACTTGAATTAACTGATAAATGGTTTCATTAATCAAACTTGATTTAGAAGTATTATTTATTGTTACTTTTGATTTACGAGTATACAAAACTATTTATTTATTTCTTTTAAAGATAAAATAGAAATATATTACATCATTTATTTAGAAATGTATAAATATATATATGAAGTTAATCACCGGTTGTTATAGAGTTCAACTTTGTAACATTGAAGGGTTTACAAATAAATGTTACATTCTAAAGGTATTTAATAAGTGTTATTTTGCAGAAATAATTGAAATTATTGCATACACATCTCATACAATCGCTTATAGCCTTAGTTAATCTTTATGACTTTATTTTTATTTATAAACATCTTAAAAAGGACAGTTTTGATTTGATTTGTATATTTTTATTGTTATCTGTGTAAGGATTTTTAGGATATATTTAACTTTTATGTATAACTTCCATTATTACATTTAACGTGTAAGGTGAAGGACATTTGTTTTTTCTCTATAACTTCTTGTATGTTTTTCATAATACTAAAATGTGTAAATTCAATCACAAATTCATGTTCGTTATAAGGATTTATTTCTTAATCTTACATAAATTAAACCTGATTTATGAGAGACCTAATAAAAATGAATTTTTTATCTCTTTATTCCAATATATCTCTTTGCAATAGTTCTTCTCGCTAACACTTTTTTTTTTTTTATGGTTAATGAGAAGGAGCCCAAACATGGAGGTGCTACAAATTGGATTTCCTATTTGTCCACAATTTAAAGGGTTTCTTTTGAACTACCTTACTAGGAACCCTATTCAACAGAGACATGGTTGTTTTTAAGATGAATTACTTAACATGCTCCTAACCATATCCATTAAGTTTTGATTATGCCTTTTTGACACACCATTTTGTTGTGGTCTACATAACATTGTTAGTGAACTAGAGTCTACCTAGGGTTCAAATGGACTTCCTTAAGCCAATTAAACACTAGGCCATCTAAGGTTGAAGGTGCTGGACAAAGGAGCCCTACACAAATAATCAAAGAGCACATTAAACATGTACTAAATGTAGAAAAGAGGCATGGAAAGTGTGACATCCATTTGAGAGTCTCCTATTGGCTAGATTGGTTCTAGGTTTTTGAATTTGAATTGTAATTTTCAGATTTGGCTCTATTTTAGGTCAGTCACTCATATTATAAATAAGTGTGTTGAACTCTTGTAAATTCATCATGGTATGAGTAGAGAAACTATGCTGAAATTCAGCCTCACTTGTTCTTGTGATCACCTCTAGGTTAGTTCTTCTTTTGATATTAGCCTAGGCACCTCTCACCTCTCTCACAACTACTTTTCCATCTAGATCACCTCATACACTCTGTGAGTTAAACACCTCCTTTCAAAGCTTCTACAAACTCCTCTACACTCCATCAACTTGTGAGACTCCAAACAAAGCAAGTAGAAAACCAATTTCCATTAGTCTTGATGGAACAATTGGACACCCATCAACTTTGATCATCTTGAACGGTTGTTATGAAAATAACTCGTAAAGGAAGATTATGAATAATTTGTTGTTTAATGCTTGATGGACAAAAAAATATGCAAACTTCCTTAGGATGCAGGACAACTTTATATAGAACGAAGTAGCGAAAAACATTTTGGGCATATTTTGAATTTTGGGCTTTAGCCCAATCGACTCCATCATTGATCATGGGAGACCACTATCATTCTTGCGAATATTAGTTTAGTAAAATTTGATTAAAAGGTTTTATAAACTGTTTTGTAAGAGGAGGATAGTCTTACTAAAGAGTCTACTTCTTGTAGGATTTGATGAGAGTAAAGTTTCTAACATGGTTAATGTATTGATGTTTTAGTTTGTAAGAACTATAAACATGTCATAAATTGTGTATTTTTTACAAAAGTTAGTTACAGTAGTTATGATGTATATATATGGACTTTTAACAATAGTTGCAACTAGGTGAGAGTTGTTCTTGAAATGATACACTAATAAGAGAGTTAGTTGTACGAGAGAAAATTTAAGTTGTAATATCTGGGATAGTGAATTTTATAATGGATGTAGGTTGAAATTATTGAATACTTCAATTGAACCATGTTATTTCTACGTGTGGAATCTTTTTTTTTTTCTTTATGATTGCCTTCTATTAATTCCTTTGTGTCTTTTTTTTTTCTGTTATCATAATTGTATTTGTGTAGTAGACAATTCATTATTGAACTTGTGCATTTTATTCCACAACAAAATGGTGTGGTGGGTGTGGATTTCAATCATAATGACTTTAACAAAGTATGAAATTCAAAAGTTTACTTGTTTCAATAATTTTTAATTATGGTAGTTGGAGATGTGTGCTCTTATGGTTGAATAAGCTATTCTTAAAGCATTGGAAGGTGCATCTAAGCTTGATGCAGCCATGGTAAAGAAGGATAATAAAACATAGTGTGATTAGTTTTAGCCTTGGTTATAAGGTATTGAGACAAGTCTCAAAGGACAAGACCATAACAGGATTATGGATGAAGATTGAGAGATTTTACATGAAGAAATCCTTGGTAAATCATCTATATCAAAAAAACGTGTTGTAATCACACAAGATAACCATTGAAAAGGCGAGTGGAGAACATTTGGAGAATTCCATAAGCCTGTTCTAGATTTGGAGAAATTGACATTTAAATCAATGATGAGAATTATATGTTGTTATTATCGTGTTTGTTGTCTAAGATATGCTACAAAAAGATACCAAGTTTAAAAGCGGGGAAGGGGTGAATTGAACTATCAAGATTTTTTTAAAAACTTTTGAAAAATTAGAATGATTTGCATACCTGATTAATTAAAGCAAATTTTATACAATCTTTTAACATATTGAAAATTTCAGTTACAACAAGAACAAGATTAATTCAAACTCAGAAATAAAGAGAGAAAGAGTGGGAAGATTACATAGTAATTTTTATACTAGTTCACTCTTAATAAAAAGTTTCATGCTCCTCCTCAGATAAACAAGCCAGGTTCATACTAAATCAAATATGTTTATAATTATATAATACACCAAGAACACTCTTGAACCCTACAAAAGTTTTCTCCTACCCTGTAATACCCTATTATAAAACTGCAATTAGAAACCCTATCTAAGTTACAACTAAACATCACAAATCAAAAGTATATATAGTAGATCAATATCAACTAATTGTAGAAAGATCATATTGGATCACAAAACTCATATACAACATTATACAAATGACAAAATTAATCCAAAAGAAGAATTAGTCGAAGAATTGAAAAAATCAGTAAAAAATTATTTGAACTAGTTTGATTATAAAATATTTAATAATATATTATTTAGTTTAAAAAATAGTTAAATATTTGTTTTTTCAATTTTTATTCTATATATAAATTTATTAATAATATTAATTATTTGATGAATATTATTGAATTTTTAACTTAAATATTATAATATATTTTATTAAAAATTTTATATATTTTAAATATTAAAAACCTATAATTTTTAGTTTTTAACATCATAAACTTATGATATTGTATTTTTTATGTTATTTAATAATCATAAACTTTTTATTAATAGTGATTTGACCAAGATGTAACTATTGAACTTTAAAGTAGGGTTTTAACTAGTTTAATAACTGGTATTGTTTAAGAAACATATATTTTTTTTAAAAATATTAAGGATGATTAGGAAGAAATACAACTGAAAAACTGAAGTACAATCAGATTATTGATATTAATGACCCCAGTCATCCTTATGCCATATTTTTTTAGTTTTCTCTTCTTTTCATATATGTTCTTTTCACGTTATATATATAGCCATGAAACCATTAGGTAAAGATATCTATAATTTTCCTATTTAACTTGTTCATATAAGTTATTTTTCTTTATTTTACGTTACATTTATTTGCGGGCGGTGAGAGTTTGTGGTTTGAAAAATAAAACATTATTTAAAATAGAAAGTAAAAAACAAAACGTGTAACGATATTTCTTCGTTATTTCGGAAAGATTTACGGAATGAATGAAGTTTGATATATTTTTTATATATTTAATTTATTAATATTTATATTTATACTATAATAAAATAAATATAATTAATTAAATAAATATTATTATAATAATAATAATTAATAAAATAATAAAAATAAAATATTAATAATAATTTTGTAAAATAATAATATTATTATTAACAATAATAATTTAACTTTTAATTTAAAATAATGGATAATTTTATAATTTTTCAAATAACAATAATTTATTAATTATATTCAAAAAATTAATTATATTTAATTTTAATTATAATTTTATTCATTAAAAAATTATTTTATCAACTACATTTATCATATAATTTATAATTTTTTATAAAATTATATTCCTTTATCTAAATAACATAATTTTTAACACACTTTTATCTTAAATTCACTTTCTCAACCAAACAAAATTTTAAAGTATTCTCCCACAAGTGTGCCATCCTAATAACAAGTGTGTCATTCCAATTAAAAACATTAACCTTATAACTGGTCATTATGTCACTGTTCAACATTTTACTTTGCTTCAAATAAGGTTAGTTCCTTTTTCGTTTAAAAAATTTCATACTTTCAATCAATTAATAAAACCCCTCGAAAATATATAACTCCAAAAGTAATTCTGTAAAATATCCATAATTTTCACCAAGTATTTCTAATATCAGAATAAAGAACAATATATATTTGAATTAAATTGTAAATGACAATATGTGCCTTGATTAAGTCATTCAAAATTATGTTGAAACATTAGTTCATGTAATATTAGATAAATGTTCTCTTGTATAGTAACTTTTGGCTGGATAACTTATTTGAAAAAAAAGAAAAAAACTTCTACTATCTTACTTTGAGAATAAAAAAACTCAACATCACATCACTAAAATATGAATTCTAATTCTAATCAATTTTATAAACTTTCACTCCAACACACTATATCATTTGTGTCTCTTTGATTGGTTTAAACAAATGTGATTATGCTAGTTCATGCCAAAAGCATCTTTAATGAGGTTAAGATTGAAATGGCTGTCGATTTTACAGCAGTAAACCCTAAAATTTTGATGACTGTCTCTACCGTTATAGGCAACCAAATACCAAAATTAAAAAATTGTAGGTGAGATCTTGTGGTGGATTGACTTTACCAATCCACTTTTTTAGATTTGTTTTTTTCTTTTATTGTTGTTTTACCCTAAATTGGAATAACATCACTAGCAAAACAAGCAATAGAGTGTGGAAGAGAGAAGCAAAGCAAAAGTAGTCATTTTCATGAATGGAGAAGAAGCCCCTTTGATTCCTTGGTGTCCCATTGGCAAGGAGAAATGATAGCACTCATTCTCTCTAGAAATTAATCTTGCTTTGTGTTTTTGTGTGGCTCTTGAGTGTGGCTTTGGTTCAACATTTATGCTTCTTCATTGAGGATATTTTTTAAGACTATAAAGTGGGGACTATAAGAATCATTATTACATCAATCATAATAGGTTTGAAAATTGTATAGGTCTCTCAAATTAATGCCCTCTTTGGTTAGCTTTCTCCTTTGCTTTAAACCTTCACTTGTTGTCACTTTCCTTTTGTCCTATTCAGGAAGCAAGTATATCTTACTGTTTAGACATATTATAATGCAATTTTTTATTTTACAACAAACATATCTGTATGACCCAATAGAAGTAGACATTTTATTTTATCTAAGGCATTATCAAATCAGGTTTATTTTTCTTAGCCATGTTTTATGTATATATGCATGATCTATAGTTACTAACTGTGTTAGACGTTATTGATTACTATATGTCTTTACATAGTAAATATTTTTCTTAAAAAAGTAAAGATGTTTATAAATCACTTTTTTATAATAAATTATACACAGGAAAGAGACAGGAAAACAAAAACAAAAGATGGGAAAAGATGGTATAGTATAAATAAATAAGAAAAAGCGGGTGTGTAAAAAACATAACAAAAAAGTTTATTATATCAATATATTGTTTTTCCTCTTCAGATACTTTAACGTATTGTAATTTCATTTTAACATATTGTAATTTATTACTATTTTATTTAATTTCAATACATGTGAAATATCATTATGATAGATAGATATATAGTTATGGAATGATTAATATCTTGATAGATAGATATATAGATAGATATATACAAAGTCGCTAACTGCTCTTAAACATATGAGGCTTTACCCTACAAGAGATACAAGGTTTTTACACTTCTTTTAAGTAGTGAACCCCAGCGTAATCTGCATCTCCACCAAAATAGAAAATCTCTTGCAAGCTCTTCAAGTAGTCAAGAGTTACCCTGCACAAAGAACAACACACTATATCCTTTGTGTCCTCACACAATTGGTCATCTATGATCAAAACCTACAATTCCTTCAATGACACACAATACCCTACTAAACATGTCTTAAGAATTGAAGTGAATTCATGAGCCAATTCGAAAGGGAAACTTACACTCTTGATTTACTAAATTTTATCCACATCCAAGCATGTAATTGTGGAAGTGCAAAACCCTTTACCTCGTCAATTTTATCGTTATTAAAAATCACTTTATTTCTGTGTGTCCAAATTTTCTTAACCAATTACATCCCTTTCCACACTTTATAATATAAGTTAATATAAATTTTCTTACATCATTAATCATTTAAAAATCTCTCAAAACATGATTTTTAAAATAATTTAATAACTCTTTGTTGTATCACAATCTGTTTTTCATCAAATTTTTATTCTAATTAATTAAATATCAAGTATGTTTTGTTAAATACTAAAAACAAAAAATTTAGTGTAAATCATAGTTTTATCCTATTGGAACATGATTTACTTTTGTTAAAGATATTATTAATGTAGGCATTATTTTTGTAATTATGATATTCATATATATGAATAATTTATAATGAATTTTATATTTAAAAATGACATGATTAAATCCTGGTTGACTTGATTAAGCAATATAATTAGTTAACAATGGCCAATTGTGTGCATCAATGTTGATACACTGTTGTAGCTGCAACCAGACTTGCACATAAAGTAGATTCACGAACATTATTAAAGAAACAAAAATACATTTGGCAAATCACAGGGCCACACACTTATAAGTGTAGCTCAGAATCTAGTGACACCTTTGTGTTTCATAGCCGTGCCACGACAAAGAACTTCATGTCAATGGGGCACTGAAATGCACTGAAATTGGATCATGAACTCATTGCAGCCGCATCACAGATCCTAGTGTTCAAAGGGAAGACAGAAAAAAACAAAACAAGGAGATGCAGAGGACAGATTTGTAGCTCACAACAATGAGGAACGAAGCCTCTTCAGGGTGCATATCTCGACATATCAACTTCAAATATTAGAGGAAAGTGGATCAATGACATTTGATGTGGTCTTATGAATTTTGAGATGTAGAAAAATTACAAAATGTTGGTCTATTTATAATATTGTTTCGATTTATTTGATTATCTTCATGATTGTACTAGAGAACATTTTTAAATATATATATATTTAAGTTGTTAAAATGTAAACTTGCATAATCTGTTTGCATAAGTTTAGCCTAATCTTTTCATATTGTATATATATTTTTAATGGTATGATAATGTACTACACCTAGATAGATAGATATTGATGTTGAAATATCCATATGTTAACTTTACAAAAGTAGGTTTAATAACTTTTTTTTTCTTATTATTATCACACTTTTTCAATTTTTTATTATTTTAAGAACTTTTAATGTGATCTACTTTTGAAAAATATGAGTTAATATAGTTTGTTTTGTTAAATTAATAATAATAATAATAATTATACAAGAATATTATATGATATAAACAATAAATTATATGTTATTAGTCAAAGTTAATTTATTGAAAAAAGCGACTTGAAAAATAAATATAATTTTTTATTATAATAACAATGTCATCATGAATTTGACTAAAAAGATTATATTAACTCGTTCTTTTAAAAGAAGTAGATCAAATTAAAAACATTAATAACAATGAAATGAAATTGAAAAAAAAAATATTATGATAGAAGGAAAATAACGGTTATGTTTGATTGGATTCAAACAATGGAGTAAAACGCTTATAGTTTTAGTTTTGTTATGATCAAAGAAAATAGTCAACTCTTGGTTTGTGTCTAATAGCTAATTTTCTTTAGCTCATGTTTTTCTCATTCTTAGACATTATACATATTTATAGACTTTAACACTATATTTTTGGTGACCAGTCAAAGTTGATTTAATCGGAAAGACTAAAATATACATTTCATATGTATAAATATGTAAGATTAAATTTTGTTATGGATGTAAAGATCTTGTTAATAAATAGTTTTAAACATGTTCTGTATTTTTTCTATAATAACTTTGAGACCTGGTTTATCGTTAGTGAAAGTTGAAAATTTAAGTATTCGGTTTTGATTTGAATTCACACAACTTGTGTACAAAAATTTGAATAAATAAAAACTATAAATTTAAATATATTTTCAAAAACTCTTTTAATTATGAGACCTACTTTATTTATTGAATTTTTCAAAGTAGCTCTGTATAGTTTAGTTTTATTTAGTCCACACTACGTGCGTAAAAAACAAGTGGAAGTCATAAATAGATTTTAACCTTATGGTTTATGGATGACAAAAACATTATTTAAATTTTAGAAAAAAATATTTCACTTAAAACCAAATAGATATTTAAATGGAATATAATTATAGACAAAATCAATAAATACTTGACACCAATGACATAGTAAAATACAAAACAAAATATCTGTAATTATAAAGAACTTGTTACCTAGAACTGAATCTTCTCCTAAAACCGCAGCCAAACTATGCATATTGCCAAGGATTTAAACCTAAACATTAAGAAAAAAATGTGCCTATTATTTTCATTTGGTTGGATTAATAATTTATTAATAGTACTAACACATTACTGAATAATAATATATATACGATTGTATCAAAGTAAGTATCAGAAATGTTAAATGGCATTGGCACTAAGCCATTATAAAAAGCAAATCAGGTTTTGTCATAATTAAACAATCTGCCACTGCAGATAACGTCAAGAGATTAGAGATTGTGATTGGATAATCCATCACAACTGTCACTACCAGAATAGCCAACAGCTGCAACATATGCATAACATAACAACAAATTTGGTGACAACAAGGTAGAAAAATTGGAGGCACTGTTAGGTCCTAGCCAATTGCCATTAATAAATTTGAATCACCATCTTTATATCCACAAATTTTGATAGTGGATCAAAACCTGCCAGAAGAACTACGTAAGCCAAGTAATATAATATGTGTTTTTGTACATGCAAGTTAAATTCTAAATTCTGCACCAAGCCAATATTTAATTAATTGATATAGGTGTTCTGCATTGAGATTGTGCAACAGCACCTTGTAGGTAGGTTTTTCTTTTTTGGATATCTAAAGCATTCTTGAGTCATGCTCTGAAATATAAGAACCCCAGAAGAAAATTTTGGACACCTTTACGCAATACACTGAATAGAATTCAAATCAGTAAAATCTTCTAATGAAACACGCATGCATAGGTGAAACATGTAGGTAGGAATTAATTTGAACCAAGTGTTGTTTGAGTGAGAAGAATTGTTGATTATACCTTTTGCATGCTAAAGAACATAATGATGCTGAAGCGTGCAAGTATGACCCTTTTGAGATTCTTGCTAAAAAATGTCATGCAGAAAATCTTAGGAGATTCAAAAGTACCATCTAGTATCCAAGATTCTGTGTTTTGATCTTCTTCCTATGAATTTGTACAAAAAATGGTTGGTGTAACCTTAGGAGAAGTGAATTGATTGATGAAATGTATGTGTATATTTGCTGAAATCTTAGGCTTTCATAACATGTACAATAAGAAAAGAGACGTGGGTTAGCATAGTGGGGTGCACACACATTATTTCAAGTGACATCTCCCTACCCTCTACCCTAAAACTTAAAAAAAATAAAATTGATTGAATATGAAATGAAAAAAAGTATAAAAAAATTATAGAGTTTATTATTTACGGATAAAAGTGATGACATGAGATGTCGCTCTCATCTTTAGACAAAGTGCTAATTACATGTTGGGAAGAGTAATCAAAGTGTAAGATTATTATTACATAAATAATAAAAGATTATACACAAACAATGTAAAATAATTTTATATTATAATTCAATTACAAATCATAATAAATTGTTAATTTTTATAATAGTTACTTTAAAACCAAATGATAATAATAATTTTAAAAGTTATATGAATAATTTGTAATTAAACAATAGTATAAAATTATAAAATTATCTTTTACAAAATCTTATTACAATTAGGTATATATAAAAAATTGATTCGTTTATTGTTTAACGAGAGTATTAGTCCTATCTATGTTAATGAAAGATGTTTCAAAAAGCGAGTTCTCATTTGATTTTTGATTAAGAAGTTTATTTTAGTATGATTAATAGTCTTATATTATTTAAAAACAATATCTTACTTAATAGTCTTATATGTAAACAATATCTTGAATGAATATATTAGTCGTAATAAAAACAATTCTCTCAATGCTGTTATTTTTAACGATATTTTTAAACTTTTTTTACTTAATGACTTCTAAATCTTGGTTATTTCTGACAATTTCTAAACGAATACTCGTTATTTCTAATAATTTGTAAATTTTCTTTTGTTATGTTTTTTTAAATGAGTTATATCTTTTTTAATGCACATAGATCATGAAACAATTGAAAAAATGTTAAAAGACAAAGATTTTAAAATATTGATATTTATAATTGAATGTAACATTTATAAAAGAAACAAATAACAAAGTCAATAACTTTAAGATAAAATAGTGTAAATAACAAAGTTTGTAAACTTCAAACTTCAAAGTTTGTAAACAACAAAATAATATAAACCTGGATTAAACCTAGTGAAACATTACACTATCATTTGTTCTCAATATAAAATTAGACATAACGAAAACCAGATAACAGTTCAATCATGGTTCCTGATATTGGTAATTTATTTCTTATTTAGGAATACTTCAATGCCTAATATATATAAAAAAATCATAATTAGTAACATTCAAATTACAATATAATACATATATATATATATATATATATATATATATATATTAGTTTAATCAAGATTTAAATATTACCGGTGATACTTGAAATATATCAAAGTCAAGCGACTCTCTAAGATAATTTTGCACACACAAAAATTATCATTGTCTTCATTTCATTAACTTATGTCAATGTAGAAACATACCTAGAATACAAAATCAATTAAATTAGTCAAATTGAATAATATTAAAATTGATGGACAATATTTAGTCATACAAATAAAAATATGATGTTGTACAATTAGGCAATTGTTTTTGTTAATGTTCAATCACACATGGCAAAAATATTCAATCATAAAATAAACAAAAGCTTGAACATACCTTACACGAATAGAAATTATTTACTATGATTAATGACTGCAATTAGAATATGAGATGCTAAAATTGAAACCTATATAAGAGTTTATACATTGAAAAAAAACAAACATAAATCAATATCGAAAGGAAAAGTAAATTATCCCAAAACTGGGTTTAACTCATATAGTTTTAACCAAGTATAGTTATATAGGTTTCAAAAGAAGATTTCAAAAATAGATTTAACTCTATGGTTTAACTTGCATATTAATTCTATTTGTGGGAATAGAATAATGTTTCAAAATATAATCCTCTTCAATCTTTTAATCCTTGACTAATAAGTTTATTCTTACCTTCTTAATAATATTACATTAGTTAAGAATATAAATTAAGGCCTATTTATACATATTCTTTCTTTAATTTTCAAAATATCCTTCAAAATAACAAAACTATAATATTGTAATTGAAAACAAACAACATTTTAAATACCGCATTGGACTCTATTCATATTATTTTTAAAAAATAATAATTGTCATAACGGCACAACCAAATTATTCTATTGTTGACTACATGTACGAGTATATATATATATATATATATATATATATATATATATATATATAAAATAAAAATTTATTATTATAATAACTATTAAAAAAAAAATAATTATTAAATTTATATTGAAATTATAAGAAACTATATTTTATTGATCTTAAAATATTAGAATTATACCAAGAACTTATTCTTTTATAACAGTAACTATTACTGTAGTTTTTTCACAAATCAATTAAATTGGTTATATTTATAAAGGTAAATGAATAAAAATATATGTACACTAAAACAGCATTTATAAAACAGATTCTTCTTTATTTATAAATATAGATTTTACACACATATTGCTAGTGCTAATAATGTGAGAGACAGAAAAAAGAGTTCTAAAACTATTGAAAAAATACAACTATTGTCCATTTGTTCAATTCATTATTAATGTAGCTTTAGATTTCTAAATACAATTTGTTTCTTAGTTATCAAAATTAGCTCCCAAATTAAGACACCTTCTTTATTCTATCAATTCTCTTTCCCTTATATGGTTTATTATATAAATATCTGTCTTGAAAAATTTTTAAAATTAACTAAATATTTTTCTAAATTAAACAAGTTTAAATGAAATATAAATTGATATTATTTTATGATTAATATTTTATAAAAATATTAAATAATAGTCGTTTTAAAAATACAAAAATAAAACATTAAATATTTTATTATAATATTATAATTGCATATATAATATTTACAGATTTTAATCATGCATAACTAATTTTCATTAAAAAAAATATGGTCAGATTTAATGTATCTCTCCTTTTAATCATTTTTTCCTTCTTTTTATAGGAATAAAATTCGAAACCTAATTTAAAATAAACCTCTTCACGAAACAACATGTTGAGGCTAAATATTTTATATGAGAAAAAATGTAAAAGAAAACCAAGACAAAAAAGTATAAAAAAGGAGATTAGAAAAATGGTTGAGTTGACAGGGCGAGCAATAGGCCTAAGGATGGTGGAATAGCTAGCCATGCGTGCTCGTTAGCATGGGCCCCACGGATGACATCTATTGTGCGCCTGCGTTTTTCTCGTCTCTTCTGTCAAACATTCTTTGGTTTTCTCCTACTGCCAAATGCCAACTTAATTAAAATATACCTAATATAAATAATAGAAAAAATATAGTTAAAATATAAACCTAATATAAATTATTGAAGCTCACTACATACACTTAATATGAAAAACAATAGTGTTTTCTATTATTACAAACATCTTCTCAATGTATCATAATCTTAATCGGTGAAAAGGAAAATTTAGGCCTTACCTAATTCTGTGTATTTTATTTCATTTTACTATTTCATAAATCCAAGTTAACATGTTTTATAATTTGGTTTGATATTCCTCCTTGATTATATAGTTTACTATTCTATTCTAACAAATCAAATAAAAAATAATTTCTTATATTAATTATAAATATTTTAAGTTATTATTTATTGTTAAATAACAATTTCATTATCAATATAGAATCAATTTCCAATCAGATTGAGATAAATCTTTTATTATTATAAATTTGTTTACTGGCAATAAAAATATATTAAATTAAAAGCATACTTGATACAATATAAAATAAGAAATAGAGAATCTAATTTCATTTAGAATACAAAATACGATGCATACAAATTGAACTTCATGGATAAGCAAATATGCACATAAAATCTAATTAAGATTTCCTTAGGTTCATTACTTCTATGTAGTCCTCCTAGATACTTGTGGCATCACTAACATGACATTCATTTGATATTCTTTATTGTTTTTTTTTTCTTCGTGTATCTATTAGACTTCATTGTATAGTTAGTCACATTGTAAAATGCACATTGTAGGTGTTTTACAAAAGTAATCATTGTTGTATTATGTTAAAACTTAAATCTACCTTGAAAATACAGAGGTATCTCATATTTGTGTTCTATCAAAACCTTATAAAATATATTATGATTCTTTTCTTTATAGGCATTGTTCAATCTCAAAAGACGAATTTCCAAATAATTGACTGGCTTCCAATTTCAAATATAGATGAGTGGATCTATATGTTATTGATGTCAATATTAAATCCATGAATCAATTACCAAGAAGGGAATTATCGCCAACATCAAAGGTATGTTGTGTTATGGATGAAGCTAATGTGTTCAAACTACGTATAAAAGTGTTCCAATATTTTTAAAAAAATACCTAAAGAAACATTCATGCAACCTCATGTATTTGTGTTTCATGAGCAATAAATAGCAAGAATATGTTCACAGGTTTAGACCAAAATAAAATCATAATTGCACAATTGTAGAAATATTTAGTAGTATGTATGAGTTGTGATTGTGACCAAACACAACTTCTACATTGTATATAATCAAATCCCTCTTGTCATCCCTAATACCATATCTCATCTCTTTTATTTGAGACAAATAGTCAGATTTAAACTCTAGTCAGAGTATGAAAATCTTGTCTTTTTATACTTCTCATTAATACATGCTCATGTTTTAATCTGAATTAAAGTGAAGACTTCCACAACATCACACTTATGATTTTTAAAAATAATGTTATTTTTATGGGTCCATATACTTCATATGGTTACTACCCATATAGTTCTCCATACCAAGTTGTAATTTGTGCTCATGCCTATCAATTCAAAGCTAAGAAAGTACCCATTTGTTCTGTTAAGGTGTACAAATTGAAGTCCTTACCACTTACCAATCACTATACATATTTTACTTGTAACCTCAAGGTGAAGAATAAGTGCTTAATAGTTTCATGAGATATCTCACACATAATGCACATTGTATTATTGAGTTGTACTTCTTTCCTGTATAACTTATCAAAAGTTGGTAATTTGTTATGTAAAAGTCTTCGTGCACAAAGTTGGGCTAGTGGCAAAGGTTTAACTCTCCAAAACCTATTATACACTACTTCTTTCTCTCCATAATTTTTCTCCTCATCCTCTTATGTGCTGATTTCATAGAATAATCCTTACCTTTCTCCCTTATCCAGACCCACTCATCTTCAATATCATTCATCAATACACATCCTTGAATGAGATGTGTGAATTCCTCCTGCATTGATTCTCCTATTCAAAACACTCTCTACTCCATCTCATTTTCCATTCCCATTTATGTTCTTACCATTCATTGCATTCAGGTAACTTTAAGATATAGTAAACATTCTAGGATATATATATATATATATATATATCCTTTAGAAGCATATCCAATATCCAAACATCTTCCCAAAACATTATTTTATTATCACTGTCTATTCCCTACTTAACATTTTCATTAAACCATTTACCTTTTTTCTCCATTCCCACATAGACTCCTAGTATCTCTCCACCAGATAGAGTCTATCGTACTATTCCTAATATCATTCAGGCTTCTCCATGGCCCATATTTAGACACTAAGATATCCCACGAGATACCCTTCTCTTCCTTTTCTAGTCTCCACTTTCACTTACTAAGTAGGGTCTTATTAAAGATTTTCAAATCCTTAATGCCTAGACTAGCCTCCTGCTTACACTTACATGTTGTTTCCCACTTGACGCATATAATCTTTCTCATGTCATGGTCTCAACCCCACAAGAAATAGTTTTGTATCTTAATTATTTCATTTGTAACTACCTAGAGAATTTTAAAGATTGATATGAAAAATAGAGATGTTGTTGATATCCCTAATTTAATTAGACTAACCCTACTAGCCATAGAGATATGTTTTCCTTTCCATTTAGATAACTCCTTCTTAAGTTTTGAAATCATATCCTTCAAAATTCTCTTCTCTTGTGGTTCCCACCAATCAATATTCTCAAATATGTAAAATTTACTTTTTGAAGATTGGCTTTTAAGCTCGAAGTCAATTCAAAACATCTAAGAATACCTTTAATAGCCACAATATTTTGTATAGTAGTCTTACACATGAACATGATACTGTCTGCAAATTGTAATATAGAGATTTTCACATTTTCCTTTCCTATTTCCAAACCTTATATAGTAAGTCTTTCCTAAAAGGATTTAATACTAATATTTTTCAAAATTAAGTGATATTTATGTGCTTAAGTTTATTATTAAATCTTAGATGAGATATTAATAATAGACTATATTATTTTTAAAAATGTAGTTATTTTTTTACTTTTTAGTACATATATTTAATCTTGCTAGATTATATCTATAATAATATAGAATGGGAAATTTCTCATTTATTTTTTCTTCTTCTTGGAAATGGAGTAAGTTGGTTTGGTTTCTTTTGGCTAAATCATTAGTGTTTTGGAAAGTTCTTCACAATAGACTCTCTACTGATAAGGATGTTCAAAAGAAAGAGGTTATGATGTTCTCTATGTGTACTTGTGCAAGGATCACGAGGAAGACATTAGGTATTTGGTTTTTTTCAATGTTCTTTCTATATTTTTTTCTTTGGAATTGGATTGATAATGTTTTTTTCTTGAGATTACTAACCCCTAGACTTGTATCTTTTCTCGATTCTGTAGGTAGTCCATTGGTGAAACACATTAATTTGCTTATACTTTTTTTTCTTATGATTGATCTGGAAGATGAGGAATCAAGCTAGATTCCAACAACATATTACCATGGATTATACCATTAATTATGTTAAAAATCACATCAAAATATCAGTTAACTTTTCAGGTAAAAAATGCATAATGATATACCTAACTATTGTATTTTGAAAATTTTTGGCATTAACACTAATCCTCTAAAGTCTCTAATTCAATACAAATGGTTTGTGAAACTTTTGATGTGAGCTAGACTAAAGTGAATACGGATGAAGATGCTAAAGGCTCTCCTAGTCTTGCTACTTGTTTTGGTATTTATACAAATAATAGAATGGAGTATGTGAGGGGATGGCCTTTTTAGCGATTCAAAATTCTTTTTATGTGGAAGTTATGGGTGAGATTATTGCAATTAAGCATGTTAAGAAAGTTGGTTTTATAATACTTTGACTGAAGACTGATCCATCTTTACTTTGTCAAGCTTTTATTTCTGGTGGTTTGATATCTTGGCCTATTAGATGGATAAAGTGGCTAAAGGTTTGTGAGATCATTTATTTTAAGGTTAATTATATTTTTAAGGAAGGGAACGAGTGTGTTGATAAACTTACTAACCTGAAACTTGATAATAAGTTAGATTTTGCTTGGTATGACACTTTATCAACTTGTATTACTTTGGATTTTTTTTCATAATAGATACCGTCTTTCTTTCTTTAGGTTGTAAGATTGTAGTAGAAATTGAATTTTTATCCTTGTATGCATGTTTTGTATATTTTTCTTCTCCTTTTAATAATATTTTCATATGATAATAGATGATTGATAAATCTTGAAATGTCAGTCTAACTAAGATGCCAAAATTTATAGTTATGTTTAATATAAAGCCTTATTAAAAAAATTTCTCATTTATTTTATATATTTCATATTTTTATTTTAATCCTAATTTATATTTTAAAATTATTTTCTTACATTTTTTTGACATATTTTCTTACATATGGAACAGTAAATAAAAAAAATGATATAAACTACTTTTCTTCAAAAGAAAAAACTAAGGACACACGTTTCAACTACTCCACATAATACATTTACATGTTTTTTTTTTCTCTATTGTGAAAATTTACAATTTAATTTATTTCTCTAACGTTATTTTTATTCAAATCATATATTACACATATCAAATAAAAAAATAAAGATATAACTATTAAATTTTAAATTATTAAAATAAAATATGATAATAAAAAATGCAAACATGTTTCTCCTATTTTATAACAAGAAATAATTGTATGCATTAAAATAAGTTCCAATGATAGGGCAATATAACTAACCCGCATGAGAGTGGGTCCCTTTTAATTTATGTTTTAAAATATTTTGGGTTCTCTCTGTTTGGCACGAAAAGGGCAGCAGTTAAATCATGTACCCTTCAGGTCTTAAGGCACTGTCTATTTGTCCATTTAAGTTATTCTCTCATAATACCTTGCAAATCCATTGCTACCTAAATAGCCACAATTGAGACAAAATACATAAAGGTCATTTTGGGAATTTGGGACACCATAATGGAAGACACTGATTAGTTTCAATTCTAATTTGAGGGAACAAGTAACTGCTTCATATCATGCCTAAAGGAAAGTAAAATCATGCTTATTACCACCAACATTTTTCTATAATTTTTCTTTTAAATTACTTCACCACTTTTCCTCTTCAGCTTTTTCTTGGAATTGAGAAATTGTTTTAGGTTAAGTGTTCAAAATGGGTCACTCATTAGTTTTGAGTAATAGAAGTCCCCTTATGCTTGTTTTGTGGTGGAGATAACTAGTTTAAAGTTCATAACAAAAAACACATTTTTGGTTGACCTCAAATTTACTATATTATGATAACCATGTTGAGTTGAACTTTCCACTTAGTTATCAACTTCCAGCTCACAATTAGGATTAAATGAAACTTGCTAAGTTTGTGGAATGGACATAGTTATTGTAAAAAAATATATACTAAAATAGCATAGTATATGATGCACAACCATATGTAATACATGTTATATTTTTTCATAAAAGAGGTACAAAGGTACTTTCAATTTTAGTCATTGAACATAAAGTTGATGATTTTTTTTTGAGAATATTAGTAGATTGATAACTCTAATTGCATAAACCTATATTTTAAATAAGTTTATTTAAATGTAACTATTTAACTAGTTTTGAAAGGTTAAGAGATATCATTTAGATAGTCTAGTGATATAAATTTTAGAGATGTCAAGATGAATCAAACATATATTTATAAAAATGATAAGAGTTATTATGATATGGATGAAAAGTTATGAGATAGAAGAAGAGAAAATTTATGCATAATAACATGGTTCATTATTTACATAGTATTTAGTAAATTTAAATGTAAAAAATGTTAATTATGTTGATTGTTGACATTTTAATTTAACTAAATAAATTACTAAATAAATAAAAAAATATTAATTTTATTTTGAATGGGAAAGAATTAAAATTAATAGAAACACTTTAAGAGTTTTAAGAGTGCTCCAACCCTTAGATATAAAGAAAAAAAAAAAACTCTTATCCTTTAGTGTAAGTTGTGTATCCAAAATACCAATATCCAAGCTGCAATGATATATCTTAACATTGCCTATTCAAATCATCAAACAAACCAAATAAGATTAAACATTAACAAGAAATTACATAATAATAAAATACAATTCCAAAATGTTAAAGTACAGCGAGTACAATATAAAAAAAAAATATTAATAGTTGGATAAATTATTGAGATAATTTAAGAAATAAGTGAATCCCATACTAATGAGATAAACATAAAGAAATTTTTTTATTTATTTTATAAAAATGATTCGTAGTTTATGAATTTTTTAAACGGAGTTACCTTTATTAAGTATAAAGAGACATCTTAAATTAGTTTTAATTAAGTTTTTAAGGTCGAAGTACATTATATTAAAAATTAACATGGATGCAGGAGATATTAAAAACCAAAACCTTTTACATAATTTAAGTGCGACCTAAAAGGTTAGAAAAATTTTGAAATGCCACCCACATAAACAAAAAAAAATGACATCAAAAGTATAGGAAATTTAAACTTATTCTTTGTGAACCTTTGTTCTCTCTTCAAATGAAAAAAAAAAAAAATCTATTTTAATACATTGGAAAATGTAATGGTGTCTCAAGTTTTAATCTATCAACATTTCATTATCCTCTCGTGGACAGAATACACTCATGAAATCAGATAGTTTATAATGAGTCTATCTAAATATTAATATAATGCAACATCCTTCTTATTCTATTATTAGGAATTATAAAATTTGAAAGAGAGCAACATGAAATTGATCCCTTTGTAGGGTGTGAATTCCTGAGCAATTTGCATGCAATGAAATACATATGATTTGATAAAGAAATAGTGGAAGGTTTGAATTGTAGGCCATAGTGAGAAAGAAAGCAGATATGGTGGACAAGTGTACGAACTGATGTAAAGCAGATACTGATTTCACGTAACTGGTGATCAACTTGACCAAAAAGAAAATACATGGTAAAGAAAATGATAATACCTGAATCCAATAACAAAGTCAATTTATGAACTTTGCTTGTCCACTTGTCCTTGCGATTCATGGCATTTTCAAGTTTGATTTGACAAAACTAAGGTATGGTAAGTACATGTACAATTGTAGAGTACAATTACAGTTTAGTCAATCACAAACATACCAATTAATATTCCTCTCTCACTATATAATTAATACAACCAATAATAATTCTCAAACCCCAACATTTTATTTCACAAAGTGAGTGAGGTCAGCGTGTAATTAATTACAAAATAATTTGATAGGTTAAATTGATATTTATAACAATTTGATTATGGATAGATGTGATTTTCTTTTATAATTTTATGGGATTGATAAAAGAACGGTTTATAATTTTAGTGATTTTGTCGCATTTTATATATTACTTTCTTTTGTGAATGGATTAAAACGTTTCAATTGTCCTGTCTATTTGTATATTTTATTAATCATAAAACTAAAAATTCAAATAAAAGTTAATTTAAAAAAAATAACTTTTGTATTATATTATTTAGATGATACAAATATGCAATATATTCTAACTAAAAGTGGTTATTTCCTTACACAACACAACCGTGTTCAATTTCTTATGTAACAATTCCCTCAATATCTTTTTAAATACACTTAATTAATCTATTAAATATTTAAAAAATATTTATATGATTAAGAGTGTTTTTAATATATATATATATATATATATATATATATATATATATATATATATAT
>Ga0209489_105464_pt1 | contig 21990 bp, 7 predicted proteins | sample SiratrowhiteBW_FD_187527 | JGI IMG/M metagenome (GOLD analysis project Ga0209489, IMG submission 187527) | Root nodule microbial communities of legume samples collected from California, USA - Siratro white BW (SPAdes) (version 2) | ecosystem: Host-associated > Plants > Roots > Nodule | place: USA...
ACAAGTCATATTCAATCCATCAAACAACAAGCAAAAATTCTTGCATACTATTTTTTTACATCATTACTCAAATAGGGTCTATTAATCACACAAAAATCAAGATAATCAAACTTATTCAGTGTTCAAGGACCAGACCTGCAAGAAAGACTTGAGCACTGATAATCACATATTCAAGTTTTTATCTTTGAGTTCTATTTAAAAGTAACTAAATAATATAAAAATAAGTTACTAGCTTCCCTTACCTGTGACAATTTCCCAAAACAATTCCTCTAAACTAGCTAGTGGCACTAACCCAATCTTTAGAGATCTAGAACAAGTCATCAGAACAAAACCAAATTTCAGTATAACCTTAATTAAGTTGAGAGAAATACTTTTCTCAACTGTCCCTACTAAGATTGATGACAAAAACCTAAGGAAAAATAGATATTAAGGGATCTTTAGAGTAAATATGACCTTACTCTGTTTGAAATTCTGATCGGTTAGAAATGATCATTAATTCCTCAAATACTGCAGGATATAATCAGATTCTAAAACAGATGACGTATGGAGGAAAAAAATTAAAAAAAAAAAGAAAAATTTTGAAAATGGAAAAAAGAGACATGGAGGAGAGAGAAAAAAAAAAAAAAGAAGTGGAGGGGCGTTACACGAATGGTTACCTTGATTTTTTATAATAAAAAAATGATGCCTATATTCTATTTTATAATAGAAAGACTACTCAATTATTTTTTTATTTCATCGTCCAGGATTCAACATAGAACATTGATGACATAATCGGAATCATAAAACTAAATTGCAAAAATAAAATCGAAGAGACAGATAAAAAAAATACAAGTTCGAAATGAGAGTATTAGAGTGCAGGTTGCCCGAAGATTAGGGTTTGCGCTCCTATATCTCATTTAGCTATAAATATTATGTATTTCTTTTTTCTTGTTTAACACGAATTTTTTTTTTTTAAATTTTCACAACGAAAATTAATCTCATTTTTTTATAATTAAATAAATGCTAATACTGAAAATTTTGAAAATATGTATTCAAAACTATATAATAAAATGTATTATACAAAATGCGGTCCAAGCTCTCATTTATTTAACAAGTAATATTTTTAAAAAGTTTTCTAACATTTTAATAAGTTAAGAAAATTATTTCTTATTAAACTTAGTTGTAATATAATTATTATTTATTATAAATTTTAGTTATGAAAATTAATATTAATCATATAATGTACAAATTAAAAAATTACAACTGCAATACACAGATAATAATATAATTAAATTACTAATCAATAAGAAAAATATATAGATTTTAACATGTTACAGAAATAACATTAAAACTAATTTTGTATTTTGAATTGTAAATTATAGAATACAAATTTTGTATTCCATAAAGTATAATTTAAAATATAAAATTGGTAACTTTTTATTTATTTAATTATTTTGTATAGGAGTTTATTTCGATGAGTGCCATTCTAATTATAGTGACACTCAAAAGAAAGCTAACTCAATTTCATTCTCCCTTCGAATATCCTAAATAATTTCCATTTAAATTTGACCTAAACAGTATAAACTGTTCGGCGAGTAAATCACTGAGAGAGACAGAGTGTTTTGATTTCACAAATTTACTCTATTCCCAAAATAACAAAACTGGAAGCACAAAAACATCATTAGATGAATTATAAATAGACAAAGAAATAAAAGGAAAGAGGCAATAAAAAACAAATTAAAAAAATATCCTTTAAAATCAAATGATACAAGGCAGGATTCAACACAAAACATTCCAAATCATAAAAGTAAATTGCAAAAATAAAATCGAATAGACTGAGAAAAGAAATACAAAATCCAAGAGTAAGAGAAAATGATTACAAGTTTGATATTGCTTCCTGTTATATATTGCTTACTCTACTTAATAAATTCTTAATTTGCTAACAATTTTTTCATTACTTTTATTTTAGAATTTATTTATTAAATAATTTTTTTTCTCTTTCTACTGAGTCACCTTTACATATAACTGCAATCAAGTGAAATGCTTTTAACTTCTCTCATAAATATTAACAAAACTTTTTTGATAAATAATAAAAAAATCTAATAAATATTAAGAAACAAACAAACAATTACAATATTTATGAAAATAATCAAACTAGCTTCTCTTATATCAAAAAACATTCTTGATCTACTCAACATTACGGATCTATATGTCCTCTTATTGTCAATCTAATAACTTATGAGATCGCAAATCTAGAGAAAAGGTAGAAAACTTTAAAAAGAAATTGTTTGAGAGATGATGGTTTTTATAAGAATGAAACTGTATATCTTCTTAAGGAAAGAGAGAGATTTGGTAATTTTTATAAACAGAATATCTTCTTAGAGATAATTTTGGTAGTTTTTATTAGAATAAAACATAATATCTTCTTAGAGAGAGAGAATTGATAGTTTTTATAAAAATAAAATAGAATATCTTGTTAGAGAGATAGAATATATTTGAGAGAGAATATCTTATGAGAGAGAGTTGATGATCGTTATAAAAATATAAAGTAAATAACTAATTTTTATTTACTTAAACAACTTTTCTGTTTAAAACAAATAGATGTTATCTTATTTATTTCTAAAATTAAATTCTAGGTTAGTTTTTATTCCTTTAACTATTTTTTAGGGTATTATAATTATAGTTTCCTAGCAATTTTATAATTAGTTTTAGAATATTTACAAATTTTTCATTTTCTCAATTGATTTCACTATTTTCAATTTATTATGTTATGTGGGAAAAGAGATGGTGGAATTAATTTTAATTAATGAAAAAGAGTAAAGAAATTATAAAGGATTAGAACCATCTTTACACTAAACCTGAAATCCTTGCATTCCTTCAAAAGGAGGAAAGAAGAAACAAAATCTTTCACATGACCTCCATTGCAATAATGCATGGGAGAAACATGATAACAAGGCTCTGATGAGAAATCTTTTTCACAGGTTAGTTATATATTAGCCTGTAAAGAAGCCATGAAAGGATAGGAAATAAAGTATAGATAAACCTGGAAGGAAAGAGATTTATATAAATTTTCAATGTGATTTATGTGTGTAACCTACTAATAAATATTGTTTACTTTTTGTGTTTTCTAAATTTAGCTTGAAAATAATGGTTGATGTAATTTGCAATTGCTGCAAGCAAGTTATATGGATAAATTATATGTCAATTTGTCAAAAGTTTGATTAATTTTAGCAGTTGATAAATGTTTGTCACGACTTCAACTTTATTTAGTTAAGCTGAATATTTATTTTTCTCGTAAATATTATGAGAATGGAATGATGTTCACATAATTTGCAAACTTTAGTTGTGAGTTGTTTACATAAATATGTGAAAATACAATCAAAAGTAAAAAAAAAAATATAGAAAAAAAGAATATTCACCTCACTTAAAATATAATTAAACCACGTTGTTATTGTGTAATAATTAAATTCTTACAACTAACATGTATATAGTGCTTTTAATTTTTTTTTCAGTTAAATTATTTAACATAAGAATAATATATTTACAATATTTATTGTTACTTATAGTTTTATTTATTTAATTAATTTTTTTTATTATAGTTTACTTTAAATCATATTTGTTTGTTGTATAACCTTAATTATTTAAACTATTTACGTTAAATATTTAATTTTTTTTTTTATATTTCTAAATGTTCCTTACATGAATTAAAGAATACTATTAACTATTTATTTGTGTTGTGGGAGTGTAAATGAGAGTATAAAAAAAAAAGGAAAGAATGATGATGAAAAATTAAATTCTTAAAATTAATTAAGGGAGTGAAAAGTGGAGATTTCTTTAAATATAATATTTTTGATAAGTTTTTTAATTTTAAATTATCACAATATAATCTTTAAATAATTTATAATAATTTTTTAAACAATACTTAATACACTGACTTGACCGAATTCTATTTAATTAATCGTTAAATATTCTAAAAACATTATTGATCGATACTATAGAAGTTTTAATTTTATACTTATATTTTGTAATTATGAATTTTGATTTCCTAGAGCAAAATAATGTTGCTGTAATATATTAAATATTTTAAACTGAGATAATGTTCCATCAAAAACTTTTAATTGAAAATAGAATTATCAATAATATTCAAAGTAACCAAAATATTAAATAAAACACTGAAGAATATAGAAATAATAAGAGTAAGAAATAAAAGAATAATGGTAAGAAATCATCTCTATAAGATAAATAGTTTAGTGGACTAGTTTTAGTTTTGTAAAATGATGATCTTATAAGGAGTGAGCATAGTATGCCATGAGGGGTGTAAAAAATATAAATAGTTTAGTTTACAGTCATTTTGGGCTTAAGGTTGGACTAAAAACAAATTCTCATATTTGAAAATAAAAACAGTAGAGGTAACCTTAGCAAACATCAATGCTGATAGCAGTCACAATCATTTATAACATGTTAGAGCCTGAAACTCTTCTTCCCTTCAAATTTTTATTTTATAATAGAATCATTAGAAGTCTAGCTAAAAATCGAGTGAATTTAAATCAAATTTAAATATAATTTAAATTAAATTAAATTGAAAATTTTCAATCCTATTTTATCAAATTAAAATTATTAAATTTTAAATTTAATCTAGTTTTTTAAATCTGAATTAGATCTAACTTGAATTTTGAAAAATCTAATTCATGATTATTTTGATAATATATAATTAATTAAATAATGAAACATAGATACAATTTAACTCAATATATATTACAAATAATGAAAAGATGAATAAATTTTTTTTATTAAATAAAAAAATATTGTTAATACATTAACAAAATCATTAAGTCATATCGTATTAAGCTAGAACATTTTAAATGTAGGGTCTTGAATTCTTAAATTTAAAATTGTTGTGTCATAAGATATGTTACTATAGTTTATTGATGTGGTATGGTAAGAATTTAAATTTAAGATAGTTTTGTATATAAAAGCTTGGATCTTAAGATTTATTTTTGTATATTAAATATTGAATTTTAAGAAACAATAATAATTGTAATGATTAATTTGTTTTTTTAATTATAAAAAAATAAGGTAAAAAAACGTATAAAAATGTGGAACATTAACATCTACAGAGGGAATCGAGTTCCATCATCAATAATGATCCATCCCCTTTCTATCTTTATATGAAAATCACTTTACTATAGCTTTTAAGTTTGAAAATGTTGTTTATTTTAAAGAAATAATTTATGGAATATATATTGTATTGTTTAAGTTTAAATATATTCTCAATTTTTAATATTTTGTTTATTTTAAGTAATATTATAAAGTAATGATTTTTAACGAAAAACTTTTTGGCCTTTTAAAGAATTTAAATGTGTTATTTTTAAAAAATAATTTAGAAAAACTAATTTTAGATTATTTAAAAATCTTAGTGCTTTAAAACTATGTTATTTTATATGGTATTTGAATAATAAAATAAAATTAATTTGATGTATTTTCAATTGTATTTGTCTAGTATTTAAATTATATAGTTTGATCTAAACTCAGTGTTAAATCTTAAAAAGAACATTTAAATGTGATATTTTTAAAGAATAATTTTAAAAAACTAATTTTATATAAGATTATTTAAAGTATTTTAAAATTGAGTTATTTATATGATATTTGCATAATAAAATAAAATTATTTTTTATGTATTTTTAATTTTATTTTTTCTCGTATTTAAATTATAAATTTTTATCTAAATTCAATGTTAAATCTTTTAAAACATGTTGGATTGATTTTGACATATAAACGTAAGTAATTTAAAAAGTTTATGTAAGTAATTTTGACATATAAACAAATATTTTTAATCTGGATAACCTTTTTCAATATGAAAATAAAGAATGGGTTAACCAACGTAAAGATGCTGATGGTTAAAAGGAGTAAAAAACAATATGTAATGAGTTACAAAATTTCATTTCTATTTTTAATTTATTATAAATTAATTATTTCTCTTGGAGTTATGACCTTGTTCTTTATATTAATATAATCCTTTCTAGATCCTTAGATCTTGTTATTAAAATAAATGTAAAACACCACCACCAACTTTCACATCCTATTTGGTAATTGTTTATGCATGCATACAAAAATATGAGGTATTATATAATACCTCTTTTATTTGTGTACAATCATTAACAGATGCTTCAAAAAAATATAATAGGTAAATTTTTTAAAAAATTAGCTAACATTTAATATTCATGATCTTGTTCTATATTCAGAATTAAACAAGGAGAGTAGTTTTTAAAAAAAGATCAATACTCTCCAATAAAGTACTAAACTATATTTAACGATTATATCTTCTTTTAGATGCATGTGTTATAAAACATTTTTATCAATATGGTAATGGTTGATAATATCACTTAAAATGTTCTTCCAAAAATTAAAACTCAGTTTATATATATATATATATATATATATATATATATATATATATATATATATATATATATATATATATATATACACACGATCCATATTAAATAGCCATCATATTCTAAGATAGAATGTTCAGAATTAATTAATTACAAAATATCTATAAATATTTAGTGAAATGTGTATGACAATCTCTGTTATATATGTGCAATGCGTGTAGTTTCAATTATATCGGTTGTTTTTTCCGTACTTATAACTTTACTCAAAGAGAATCTAAAAAATTATTTCCTATAAATACAAGATAGTTCTAACATAAAAAATAAATAAATAAAACTTACATACTTTAATTTGAGATTACTTATACTTTTAATAAAAAATACTTGTAAAATTAAGTTATAATAAATTATAATGAGAAGTGAAATATAAAATAATGCAAATATAGCGACACTATGAGGCTATATATTTGTCTTTAAATTTCATTAGCTTAAACGTTTAGGGTTTAGGTTATTTTTTCATAAAAATAAAATCTATTATTTCACCCCTACTGGTTTTTTTGGTGTGTTTGTAGATCACTTTAACACATATTTCGTCTCATATAATATAAATTGAATTTTAATTTGTTTTAAAATATCTGTCCTTTTAGAAAAATAAAAAAATTATTGATATTTTTATAATATTTTCATATATTGATAATTTCATCTGAAAACCGATTTCTAGATGTTTTGTTGTTAAATTAGTTTGTGATCTTATTAAATATTAATATGTGAAATGTAGAAGGAGTGTCCCACAAAATAAGTACACTATGAATTGTGTAAATTACCTTGACTTACATATTTTCATAAATTAAAAAGTATGTATTTTTGTAAATATATAAAAGATAAGTATATTTTGGTGCTTTAAAAAAAAAAGGGTATGAACCTATTGGTGTCAACATTTGTAGACTCTTATATTCATTGTTTATAAAATAAATGTACAAAGCTAAGGGCAATTGTCACATCCTATTTGGTAATTATTCATCAACGAAAACAAACCGGGTTTGAATCTGGGTGGAGGATGGGGTGATAGTAGATAATATCTCTCTTTTTGTACTATCACTAACATTTGATATTTATGATCCTGTTTTATTTTCAGAGCTAAATAAGGAGAGAAGTGTTTAAAGAAAAAAAAATATCAATACTCTAATAAAATACTAAACTACATTTAAGGATTGTATTTTCTTTAAAATGCATGCATTATAAAACATTTTTAGCAACATGGTAATGGTTGATAATATCACTTAAAAAAAGTTTTTTCAAAATTAAAACTCAATTAAACATATACATATGATCCACATTAAAATAGCCATCATATTCTAAGATAGAAATGTCCAAAATAATTATAAATATTTAGTAAAATCATATAATAATTGTATTACAATATCTGTTGTACAGGTACAATGTATGTGGTCTCAACTATAACAATAGTTACATAAACTCCAACTCTGCATATGCAACTTTGTAAAATGCAAAAGACAAACTAGAACCTTTTGTTGGAAAATGCAAATATATATATATATATATATATATATTAATTGTGTAATCATAGGGAGGTTTTGTAAGGTTATACAGGCCTTTTATTTTGTTCAATTAATATTTTTTTTTTCACGAAAGCTTTAAAGAAATTCAACATCAACTAATTCTGAATTTTCGGTATTTGTTGCTTTACAAATGTTAATAATATACACTTTAATCGTTATTAATTTAAATTCATTACAATTTACATATTATGTAGAATTCACATTTTCTTAATATTTTCTTAATAGTCGACATTGAAAAATATGTCAGCGGAGCTAATTTATCTTTTAAATGACTATGGAAACTCATTAAAATAAAAGAAAATGTTATTTTGACATTCTTCTTTCTCTTACTTCTCTTTGACACTCCGACGTGTCAAATGTAATCTCGTGTGACAATGAAAGAGAAAATTGCATTTGTTTTGGCTTACGTGGATTAGGTTTGTCCTTTTGCAAGGGTGTTTTAGTCATTTTCATTCTGAAAATGTAGGGCAATTTGAGAGGGAAAACCATATCTCATCTCTCATTTCACTCATTCCTCCGCGTGCGCTGAAGGAGAGAGAACAGAGAAAAACAAGACTATCTATGTCTCAGTTCATCCCACCCTATCTATGTGGTTAGCTACGTACATTTAAGTGGTTTGCTACGTTGACAGTTGCGACACCCGTATTTAAAGTCCCAAATGTCAGTTTATCCAACTTTATCTATGTAGTTCGTTACGTATATTTAAGTAGTTTGCTACGTTGACAGTTGTGACATCCGTATTTAAAGCCCCAAATGTTATTTTATCTAACTTTATCTATGTGGTTCGCTACGTACATTTAAGTGGTTTGCTACGTTGACAGTTGCGACACCCGTATTTAAAGTCTCAAGTGTCAGTTTGTCCAACTTTATCTATGTGGTTCACTACGTACATATAAGTGGTTTGCTACGTTGACAGTTGCGATGCCCGTATTTAAAGTCCCAAGTGTCAGTTCATCCCACCCTATCTGTGTGGTTTGTTACGTAGATATAAGTGATTTGCTATGTTGACAGTTGCGACACCTGTATTTAAAATTTGTCGTCCTTAATAAGTGGTAATGAAAATTGAATTAAGACATTAAATACACCAATGTCCACATGGTTGCCTGAGTTAATGTATGTAGTTCGATGGGTATAACTTTTGGATAAAAGTATTAAAGTTGGATATAAACTTAGTATATTTGACAATGAATCCATTATGAACAAACATGATAAGCCAACTAAGTCACATTTAAATGAACTTCAGCCATACCATTACAGATGTGATTTGAACATTTACCCAGGAAAGAACAACATTGTTTTGTTTATAATATACATTTAATTATTAAACTTTGACAATATATTTGTTCGATAAATGTTATCCTCATGGGTCACCCATCTGTCAACTAACTCTTCCTTGGAATGTTGGATCTCTTTCCAAAAATAACAACCTCCCCTCCACTCAACCCAGCATGTGTATAACTCTGTCAGTAATTTCGTGCTCAATTTGACTTTGCCTTGAAGGTACATCAACGATGCAAAAGGAGTGTTGGCAACAGAAGCCTTAAGTCTTTCTTAAGCATTGTATTAGCAAGTCCCAGATATGTTGTCCTATAACAATGTCGGACACAGGTCTACATAATACAAAAAAAAAATCATTTATGCCAAAAAAATACAACTAATCACAATTTTTAAAAAATTAACATCGACATTAGGACAATACCTTTGATCCAGAACTTAGAGCAGTTGTCATTGTTATGCTTGCAAAAGACATGTCAAGAAACAAATTGTGTCATTAGTCAATACGTAGTGTGTAGTGAAAAAAAATTGCAGCATGTGGAGCACTAAGTGGTTAGCCCAGGTCACATAAGTGGTTCGTTGGGTATAATTTTGAAACACCCACACACGTCTCAGTGGTAGAAGGGCTAAGTGGTTAGCTCAAGTCACCTAAGTGGTTCGCTATGTACAATTTTGGAACACCCACATACGTCTCAGCGGTGGAAGGGCTAAGTGGTTAGCCCAGGTCACCTAAGTGGTTCGCTGGGTACAATTTTGGAATACACACACAGGTCTTAGAGGTGGAAAGACTAAGTGGTTAGCTCTGGTCAACTGAGTGGTTCCCTGTGTATAATTTTGGAACACCCACACACGTCTCAGGGGTGGAAGTACTAAGTGGTTAGCTCTGATCAGCTATGTGGTTCGTTGGGTATAATTTTGAAACACCCACACACGTCTCAGCGGTGGAAGGACTAAGTGGTTATCCTAGGTCACCTAAGTGGTTCGCTGGATACAAATTTGGAACACTCACACACGTCTCAGGGGTGGAAGGACTAAGTGGTTAGCTCTGGTCAACTAAGTGGTTCGCTGTGTATAATTTTGGAACACCCACACACGTCTCAAAGGTGGAAGCACTGAGTGGTTAGCTCTGATCAGCTATGTGGTTCGCTGGGTATAATTTTGGAACACCCACACACGTCTCAGCGGTGGAAGGGCTAAGTGGTTATCCTAGGTCACTTAAGTGGTTTGCTGGATACATATTTAGAACATCCACACACGTCTCAGAGGTGAAAGGACTAAGTGGTTAGATCTGGTCAACTAAGTGGTTCGCTATGTATAATTTTGAAACACCCACACACGTCTCAAGGGTGGAAACACTAAGTGGTTAGCTCTGGTAAGCTAAGTAGCTCGTTTTGTATAATTTTGGAACACACACGTGCCCCACGGGTAGAAGGACTAAGTGGTTAGCCCAAGTCACCTAAGTAGTTCGCTGGGTACAATTTTGGAGCACCCACACATGCCCAAGGGTGGAAGTACTAAGTGGTTAGCCCTGGTCAACTAAGTGGTTTGCTAGACACAGTTTTGGAACACCCACACATGTCCTAGGGGTGGAAGGACTAAGTGGTTAGCCCAGGTCACCTAAGTGGTTCGCTAGGTACAATTTTGGAACACCCACACACGTCTCAGGAGTGGAAGCACTAAGTGGTTAGCTCTGGTCAGCTAAGTGGTTCGTTGTGTATAATTTTGAAACACACATAGGTCTCAGCAGTGGAAGCACTAAGTGGTTAGCCCAGTTCAGCTAAGTGGTTCGCTGGGTATAATTCTGAAACACACACAAGCCTTCGGGATGAAAACACTAAGTAGTTAGCTCTGATCACCTAAGTGGTTCGCTGGGTATAATTTTGGAACACACAGTTCTCAGAGTAGAAGAAGGACATTGGCGGGTGAAAGATGAAAACCAGCAACCCAGAACACAACAAGAAACCATTTTTTTGCATACATGCATAACCAGCAAGCAAAAGCAAATCGTATGAACAAACCTTAAACCCTAAACGAAGCAAAGATTGCACCAGCAACCCAGAAACACAGCAAGAAATCATTTTTTCGCATACATGTATAACCAGCAAGCAAAAGAAAATCATATGAACAAACCCTAAACCATAAACGAAGCAAAGATCGAAACCAGCAACCCTGAAATCAACAAGAAACCATTTTTTTGCATACATGCATAACCAACAAGCAAAAGCAAATCATATGAATAAACCCTAAACCCTAAACGAAGCAAACATCGTCGTACAGCAAGCATGTTTCACACCAAAAATGGTTTCAATTTACGGTCAATACCAACAAAGTGAACACTCGAGCTTCGATTGACAGATAGGAAACACCACAACGACGGTGGACCTTCGAATCGCCTTGTTTTTCTCTGTTCTCTCTCCTTCGGCGCACGTGAGAGAATGAATGAAATGAGATATCAGATCTGATTTTCCTCTCAAATTGCCCTACATTTTCAGAATTCAAATGACAAAAACACCTTTGCAAAAGGACAAACCTAATCCATGTAAGCCAAAGCAAATGCAATTTTCTCTCTCATTGTCATACGAGATTGCATTTGACACGTCGGAGTGTCAACAGGAGTTAGAAAAAGAGGAATGTCAAAATAACATTTTCTATCAATTATTGAGAACCAAATGCGATTATAGATTCTCCATAGTGTAAAAGAAAATTATGCGAAAATTAAAGAATATAAAAGAAAGCAGCTACTGCCTACTACGTAGTTTGTGATCGGATGAATTGATAAATCTTCAGGATTGGGATGACTATTTTTTTGTTTGACTGGAAATGTGTTACTTGGTGTTTTCCATTAGTTAAATTTGTTGTCATTGACAGCTCACAAACATACCATATTACTCTTTATAATATGGTTATCTACTTACTCTGTGTGGATAGTCAGAGGTAGCGTAACTAGTATCACCGCTATCATATTTTTGTTCTATCGAGGGATAGGTGATTGGAAAACTTTAGTACATTTTTTCTAGTTCTTGTCCCTTAAAATATCATTTTTTGGGTCTAGAGTCCCTATAAAAGATTTATTTGGTTTTTGTCCATAAAAATTACAAAATTTAAAAATTAAAAGAATATCTTATTTGTCTAATCCTTTCTCAAATGACAAGATAGTTCTCTCAAAATCTCCCCTCTTATCTTTTAGGCAATATGCATTATTTCTTCTACCATCTCAGCGCACCTATCTAAATCCGTCACTAACAGACTAACTGTAAAATATAAAAGAATAGCAGAAAAAAAGAGAAAAAGCCTGCTAGCCCAAGACCAAACACTCAAAGGAAGGATGGAAGAATACAACCAAAGAAAAATAACCTCAAAAATAAAGGAGGGAATGTTCTAGACTCCTAATTAATTTGAACATTCCCAACTACCCTATTAATGGTAGACTTCTCAACTACTCTATTAACTTTAGACATCTATATAATATTGTAGAATTGCCTCAACTACCTTAATTATAGACAACTTTAGAATATTGTATAAAACAAAAAATCTAACTTTATTTTCAACACTCCCCCTTAAAGTGATTTTTTGGATATTAACCCGAATTTAACACGAAGGGATTCAAATGAAGTCTTAGAAAGCGACTTTGTGAAAATGTCGGCAATATTTTCCTCACTTCTCACTTCCAACGCGTCGATGGTATTGTCAAGAACCTTTTCTCTAATAAAGTGATGCTCGATCTCAATATGCTTGGTTCTTGCGTGAAATACTGGATTATTGGTTAGCTTGAGAGCACTTTGATTATCTCCAAAAAGTGCAGTTGGCTTAGTTATAGGAAGATGTAAATCGTTCGCAAGTCTTTGAAGCCAAATGCATTCTTGAGCAGCAAGAGCAGCATTGTACTCTACCTTTTAGTTGACAAAGAGTCTGAATTTTGTTTCTTGCTACACCAAGAAATACTTGTACCGCCACTAAGAAATACATATCCTGAAGTGGATCTTCGATCATCCAAGTCTCCGCCAAAATCAGCATCGGTGAAACCAACTAGAGAGGAGGTAACTTTCTTCTTAAAATATAGACCCATGTCAAGAGTTGAGTTGACATATTTCAAAATCTTTTTTGCTGCTTCTAAGTGAGGTTTCCTTGGTGACTGCATAAATCTGCTAACCAAACCAACTGAAAAGGAAATATCAGGTCTTGTGATAGTTAAATATAAAAGACTACCGACAAGAGCACGGTAAGACTGGGGATTGGCCAAAAATGATCATTCTTCACACCTTAACTTCTTGTTTGCCTCCAGCGGAGTTGAACACCTTTTGCTTTGATTCACCCTAAATCGTTCAACTAACTTCTTGGCATAACTTTCTTGAGAAATAAAAATACCACTTGCCAAGTTTGTCACCTCTAAGCCAAGAAAGTGATGTAGCTCCCCCAACTTCTTGATATCAAATCTGATGGCCAACTCATCTTGAAGCTTATTAACTTCCATTTCATCCTGTTATTATCATATCATCCACATACAACAACACAACAAGATGTAAACTTCCTTGTTTTTTAACAAACAAGCTAGGGTCTGAATCCGAAGCTTGATAGCCACAAAATTGTAAATACTAAGAAATTTTACCATACCATGCACGCAGAGCTTGCTTGAGCCCGTAAAGAGCCTTTTTAAGCTTACAAACATAATTAGGATGAGAGTTAGAAACATAACCTGGAGGTTGTTCCATATAGATGTCTTTATCCAGTTCCCCATATAAGAACGCATTCTTCACATCAAGTTGCCATAACTTCCAATCATGGAGTGCTGCTAAGGCCAACACCATGTGAACAGAAATCATCTTGGCTACGGGGCTGAAAGTTTCTTCATAGTCTTCTCCATATTTCTAAGAGAAGCCTCGAGCTACCAACTTTGCTTTATATCTTTCAACACTCCCGTCCGCTTTTCTTTTGATTTTGTATACCCATTTACAAGAAACAGGTTGTACATCTTTTGGCTTGGGAATAAGGCTCCAAGTTTGATTTTTCTCGAGTGCCTTCACTTCATCATCCATTACGAGCTTCCATTCTTTGTTTCCTTTTGCTTCTTCAAAGGTATGAGGTTCCTCATCATCAATGGGACCAGCAAAAAAACAAGAATATGTGCTTATAAAATTTTCATCTCTGTAGTGTGCAGGTTTGACAATGGTTCTCTGTGGCCTCTTGGATCTGGTTGCATCAGTTGATTCTTCTGGACGTTGCAACTCAGAATGTTGAGTGCTTGAACTCCCCCTTTCACCTTGCTTCTCTGAAAGATTATCAGTTATGTCCAATTCCATAATATTAGGGGTTGAATTTTTAGCCCCTTTTTGGTCAGTCACCATTCCTTCGTAATATAGAGAAATTTCATCAAAAACAACATTTCTAGAAACAATAGAAAGATGAGTTTTTGGATCCATACACTTCCAGCCTTTCTTCCTTTCATCATACCCGACAAAAATGCATTTTCTTGCTTTTGCATCAAGTTTAGTTCTTTGAGATTCGGGCACATGGACATAACAAATAGACCCAAAAACTCTAAGATGTTTAACACTCAGTTTCTCTTTGAAGATAAGTTCATATGGTGACTTCATGTTAATTGGAGAAAGTGGCATTCTATTAATCACATAAGTTGTACATTGCATACCTTCCGCCCATAATGCTCTAGGCAAATTCTTCGCATGCAACCAACTTTTACAAGTTTCCGTTAAATGCCTGATCTTTCTTTCTGCAACCCCATTTTGTTGTGGTGTCTCGACACATGTGAGTTCTCTCTTAATGCCATGCTTTCTGCAAAAAGTTAAGAATTCTTCAGAAGTAAACTCACCTCCGTTGTCAGTCTGCAACCGCTTGATTTTGGAACCAAGCACTTCTTCTACCACCTTCTTAAACTCTAAAAATTTGTTAAACACTTCTGTTGTGCTTAACAAAGTATACCCATGTAAATCTGCTATAATCATCAACAAAAATCAACATATAAGAGTATTCAGAAAATGAAGGGGTTCTTGTCGGACCCATCAAATCACTATGAATAAGCTTTAATGGAGCCGTACATCGACTCGTAGATTTGTCAAAAGGAAGTCGATGTGCTTTCCTAAATTGACAACCTTCACACACTCACCTCCACCAAAACTTGACAGATTAGGCAAACCATTTACCAATTTTAATTTTACCATGACCTTTAATTTATCCATGTTAAGATGCCCGAGTCTAGCATGCCATAAATGTGAATTATCATTGTTGTTCATTTTCTCAATATATGAATCAGAAGCAGACAAAACAAATAAGTTTTTTACTCTCGTACCAGTGTGAACAACATCAGCCTTGAGCTCCTTAACATTCCGCAGAAACTTCACATCACGTGGACCAAATAACACAAAATTTCCAGCATCAACAGCGTTTGCGACTGAGAAAAGATTTTTCTTCATACTTGGAACATGGAAGACACTATTAAGTGTAATGAAATCTTCTTGTTTTCCATTTATAACGATAGTTCCTTCATTCTCCACCTGATGGATTGTGTTGTCGGCCGTGACAATGACTTCATTCCGATTATACTCTTTGAGGCTGGAAAACTTGGATTGGTCTCCCGTTAAATGATGGCCGCAACCGGAATCCACGATCCAGTCATCTTCAAAGTTGATGGAAGCCAAGGCATCTACAGATTTTGTCTCCATCACAAAACAATTCCCCCAGTCTTCTTCCTCCTCAATCTTGTCAGCTACATTGCTCTCTCGTAATTTAACTCGGCAAAATCTTTTGATATGCCCAGTTTTGTCACACCGATAGCATTTGAAAATCTTCTTATTGGAGGTAGTGTTAGAAGACTCACCATGTATTCCACTTGGACTGGAGTTGCTTTGGTCATATGGGCGAGAGGTCGAGCTATTTCGATTTCCTTTATTCTTGACAAACTTCTGTCTTGCCATGAGAGCACTCCCTTCTCATTATTTTTTTGAGACACTAGCCATTTGCTTTGCTAGTGACTCTTGAGAGGATAGTAGATTCTCGAACTCCTCCAAGGATGGTTGTTGAACCCATCCTTGTATCGATGTCACATATGGAATGTACTCCCACTTCAATCCTCGAATAATAATTCTTCTTATCCGAGCTTCAGAAATTGTCTCTTCTGGATTTAACAAGGAAATCTCCTAACAAAGATTTTTAATTTTAAGAAAATACTCAGAAATGGAGAGATTACCCTGTGTGGTGGTAGCGAGCTCATTCTCCAAAATCTGAAGTCGTGCTTCATCCTTCTTATTGAAGAGTCTGTCAAGAGTCTGCCAAATTTCATGGGCTGAATTGCATCGCATGATGTGATCGAACAAGCTGTGAGAAATCGACCGCTTCAACACGAACTCCGCTTTTGCATTCAACTGCTTCCATCTTTTGAATGCATCAGCATTTCCTTGCTCGTCTGTGGGAGAAGTTGTATTACTCCCGTCAATAACATCTCACAAATCTTCACCAATGAGGTAAGACTCCATACAAGTCCTCCATACCTTGTAGTTGGACTGATTTAATACCTCAATACCAAGTCCACTACGACCACTTGAATCCATTTTTGAGGTACCGGTTGATTTTTCCACCCAGGGATCTTGACACACAATATTAGAGCCCTTATGGCTTTGATACCATGTAAAATATAAAAGAACAGCAGAAAAAAGAGAAAAAGCCTGCTGGCCCAAGACCAAACACATAGAAGAATACAACCAAAGAAGAATAACCTCAAAAATAAAGGAGAATGATTCAAGAGAAGAGGAAAGAAACCTTAGAAGACTTTTACTTCTCAGAATAGCTTGATACAAATGACAAATGACTAGCTCTATTTATAGTACTCATGGGAATGTTCTAGACTCCTAATTAATTTGAACATTCCCAACTACTCTATTAATGGTAGACTTCTCAACTACTCTATTAACTTTAGACACCTATATAATATTGTAGAATTGACTCAACTACCTTAATTCTAGACAACTCTAAAAATCTAACTTTACTTTGAACACTAACTAACTACTAATGGATATCTATCCATTTCTAAGTCAAACGAACGGAATAAGGTGTAATTTTTCTTTATAATTATGTATCTTGAAGGAACATAACAATGATAGTAGTGGTAATAGTAAGTAATAGAATAATGACGTTTATTTGGATATATAACAAGATATCTAAACTGTTATTTGTCCATGACTATTATTGGCCTTAGATGTTGTAATGAAAAATGTGAAGATATGAGATGAGCTTTTAATCACATGCTGGCTATTTACACTGCAGAACTGCAGATATTGTGGGTTGGAATTTTTCATATTCTTTATGATCTGCTATGGTGTGCACAGCTGTTCTATTTGGAATCAGACTGGAAGTGCTTATCAAGAGATTTTTACCATTGTTTTGTCACAAATTTATAACAGTCAATTCATGTTTTGCTTACATAGCCAAGCTTGGAAGGGACTCTTGGACTTCATATTTTCAGAATCTTGGACTGGAAATCGAGTTGTCACCATTACCAAATTGAAAATTTAAATGTACAGATTAGTATCTTTTTACAGTTCCATTTGGGTTAGTTTATTCTTACAAATTTCGTATTTCGATGCATGTTATGGTATGTGCTTTTTGTTTAGAAGTTATTTTTTTAACAACATGATTAAAGGTTTCTTATAAGACAAAAATTGACAAAAACTACTTAGGCATCCAACCATAATTCATGTTTTTTTATTTTAACCAGTAAAAATTCAGAGTTCATGATATTAAATCTTCGTTTTCTTACCTAGCGCAATCGATGCTTTTATTAACAATAAATGTTGGGTAACGAATGCTTTAAAAGTTTAAAGAATGGAATATCATTGCATAAACTCAGCAATAGCAAACAATTAATGTTAGTAGTAATTAGATTGTCAATTTTGGTCACCCAACTGATTTGCAAGTCAAGCAAAGTTAGGTTATTCTGTGGTATGAAATAAAATAATTATGAAACTCAACTATATTTATTAGCCTGCACTTTTTTTTATCAACCATATTAATTGAAAAATTTGGGAGGTTTTCTTTCTTTTCTTTTCCATTCCCTATGTTTCATCTAAATCAAACAATAAAATGTGTAAAATAATTCAGTAATTTAACTTTAACTAATTGGCAATCAGTGGCTAATATAGCAACGAATCAATTTGACAGGACTCTTCTTTTCTTTCGTTTTAGAAATGCTAAGTAATCAAATTCAAGTTTTCGGATGTGAAAAGATGATCTATGTCATCCACCCAAAAAAATTAATGACTTTTCGTACACGTTTAAAATACTCTCCTTTTAATCCTCGAAATAAATGTTTTTAAATAAACTCTCCTTTTTAATGTCGTAAAAAAAACAAAAAAAAACATGTTTTGTTATTCAAATTCATCCTTCTTTTATTAATTGCAACATGCCTAAATGTTATCATATTTAGTGATATGGAGGTTTTTTTTTTTCATTCTGGTGTAATTTTCAATATTAATTCCTAAAATAGATAGAAAAAAATTTATTTATCAAAATGCGTAGATTCTGCTAGCTAGATAGACATGATTTCAAACTGGTCAAAATAAAAGTAACATGCTGGCAATTTCAATTAATAACATTAATTAAAATTGTTTCTCTCTATTCAATAATTTTTTAATTATTTGATACTACGATTGTTAGGTTTAACAAAATGAATAATAATAATAATTACATAATAATAATTAACAAAACTATAACATGAATATTAAGACATACAAATTTATTTTAAATTAAAACAATAACATAATGGTAATAATAATAATAAAAATAATTTTAATTAAATTCATATGAATTTAATTTAAATAATAATAATAAGAATAATTTCATACAAATTTAATTTAAAAAATAATAATAATTATTATTGAATTCACTTATTATTAATTATTATTATTATGCTATTTTATTTTAATTTAAAAATAATTATTATTATTAAATTCATATGAATTCTTATTATTATTATTATCACTATGTTGTTTTGTTTTAATTTAAAATAAATTTTTATGTCTTAATTTTTTTATTACAGTTTTGTTAATTAGTATTATTAATTTTTTTTTGTTAATTGTTAAAATAACAAACATAGTCCTAAATAATTAAAAAATTATTTGTTAATTATTATTATATAATGATTATTATTATTATTTTATTAATTGTTAAACCTAACCATCATAATATCAAATAATTAAAAAATGATTGCAGAGAGAGAAATGGTTTTAATTAATATTATTAATTGAAATTGTGTCACTTTTATTTTGACCAGTTTGAAACTATGCCTATCTAGCTGGCAGTATCGGTCCATTTTGATAAATAAATTTTTTTCTACCTATTTTGAGAATTAATATTGAAAAGTACACCAGAATGGAAAAAAAGCCTATGGACAGTAATAATAGAGTTTAATAGATATATAGTTAGTTTAAAAAATTATGATGTAAACTAATAAATGTTTTCAATGAAAGTAAAAAAACTCAACACAAAGTTGGAGTGTAAGAGAAGAAAAAAAAGATCTGTTTCGTATGGTTTATTTATACGGGAAAATTTCCCAACAAGGATATTGGATGGTCTGATGAGAAAGTAAGAAAATAAAAAAGAAATAAAAATAATTGAAGTGAAAAATATTATTATTTAAATTAGATAAAAAAATCCAGATGAGTAAAAAGTAAAATAATTTTATTTGTTATTAATAAATTTATTTATTTATTATAATAAAAAATGGTATCGAAATATTTTTTGTATTTCATGTTTTCTTATGCGTGAAAAGTTAAGATGCATCTCTCTTTCTTATTTTCCCGCATTTTAGATGATGCAAAGCACAACTACTTTGTCTCTTTTCAAATAAAGAATAAGTGTTTTTAACAACAAACACCAAAGAATCAAATATGAGAGGGAAAGATAAATTCTTTTGATATTCATAATTTGTTTCTTTTCTAATAAAATCTTCTATTTACATTAAAAGAGAAAAATTATTTAATCACTATTTTAGCTACCAAATAAAATAGTGGTTAATTGTGATTGAAATAACTATTAAATTTAGTTTTGGTCGTTAAATAACTACAAAATAAAATTAATAATTAAATTTAGTGACCAATTAAGTTAAAATAATTGATATCTAATATTAATTACTAAGGTTTTAATTATTTCTACTAATTCTGAATTAGTCTCTAACAAAGTTAGTGACTAATTTTATCATTATTAGTAGATTGATTTCTAAAATCATTTTTTCTTGTAATGTTAGTATTTTGGCATAAATTCACTAATTAGTGTGCAATTTTTGAAAATAAAAATAATTAAAACTTACAATAATGTATTGTGATTAAAAATTAAAATAAAAAGGGTTTTTTAAACAACATAATGCTTAAACTTTTTAAGAAAAATTAAACTTATTTTTCATGAAGTTATACTAAATCATACTCATCCCTTTTGTTTTTAAATTGACATTTTTTTAGTATTAGTAATCGATGTACAAATAATATATCACATCAATTCTATTAAAAACAGTGAAATGGACTCTTTGTACATTGGTTACATGTAGAATTACGTAGAAAGTCTTTCAAGTATTTGCAATTATATCACTACATTCATTTTTATACTGATTTTGCATATTCTAATCTCAACAAAATTCTCGACAAATAGTGGATTTACTATACAATTTTGAAAAGGTTTTGATATTGTATTAAACTCTATAAAAGATAGAAACATTGAAGTGAAAACTTGCTTGTAGTAACTATGACTAAATTAGTATATTTGCATTAGCAAAAAGAGAAAAAGAATCTCACATTTCTTCACAATGATGCTACAATTCTCTTAGTGCCCAACATCAATGGAGACTAACAAGTTTCAACTTTCAACTAACACTGGTGTGTGATGAAGTACTTATTCTATTGTATCTTTGGATTAAAGTTTGGAAAATTAACGCACAATAATGAATTTCAAAGCATCAAAATTATAAGGAAAGCAAATTGTTTCAGAATAAAAATGTTTTAAACTCTCTCAAATTTGATCACTGGTGCATATAATATTTAACAAAATAACTAAATATTTGTGTAGAGTAATGACATCAAAAAGTTGTTGCTATAGAAAATTACATTTGTCGCTACATGACTCTTTCCTAACACTTATGATAAGAATTGGACAAATGTTATTGGCATATGAGCAACACACTAAATTTAACAATTTTAGTATATCCAACAACCACCCGTTAAAACTCACTTTTCATTACACAACTCTCACTGATAATATCAATAAATTTCAATATATAATTATGCTGAAAAAATAGTATTCTTTTAAGAATGATTGAATATATTTGATTTCAACTATTTTTGTTGCTTTTATGTTACACCCTAAACCGGATTTTGAAATTTTATTAGACAATAAACAGTTTTATTAAAAAAGTTACAAAAATAAAATATTTATCTATCAAAGATAGAGATAAAATAAATTAATTTTACTTTGGATAAAATAAAGTATTTACCAAGCACTTTTTTCTTTTAGAAAAAGAAATAATTTTGAACTCATATTTTAAAAATTGGTTTTATTTTTAGAATTTAATTTAATTTAGAAACAAAGTCAAACATGAATTCATAATCTATATTTAAATTTAAATTACTTTAAATAATTTCAATTTTTTTTCATTTAAAACTTAAATGTGAGACTCCAAATATATAACCAAAACACATAAACTAAACCAAGTTTCTTTTACTATTTTTGTTAGTAAGATACTAGGGTTAAGGTGTTGGGGTAATGGGGCTTCC